>ENA-UONS01000156-UONS01000156.1-human-gut-metagenome-genome-assembly--contig:-CS19-NODE-156-length-87908-cov-17.918625_pt1 | contig 87908 bp, 55 predicted proteins | sample MGYA00242458_ERZ724005 | MGnify/ENA metagenome assembly ERZ724005
CACGGTAACTTTCTTTGCTTCGGTTGGCCATAATGCTCTCCTCTTGAGATGATTCCAATGGCAAAGATAACGGTTTTACCACATTCTCATACTTTCGAAAGCAGAGAGGCATAGCTTAACTGTACTTACGGGCACACGTACGTTTACTCATCCCGGTGCTGTAATAATCACAAAGGACGGACTGAGTTTTACTTCTTTCTTGGAATTCTAGCATTCATATTCTCTAACTTTGCTAAAAGTTCTTTTGTTAATTGATTTGTTAGTTCAATTTCGCATGACGCTAAATTTGTTTGCTCAGAAGGATCATTTTCCAAGTTATACAATTCGCTACGATTTTCTTCATAAAAATAAATCAACTTATATATCCCCTTCCGTATCGCCGATTGTGGTTTTGTTCTAGATACTTGCTCATCTTCTATTCCAATCTGATCTTTAGCCAAATAATATGCATCTCCTTCTGGATGATAATATGGAAAATGCCAAATGAAAGAACGGTCTAACAATGACGTAAGATTTCCTTTTTCAAATATCGGAATCAATGATTGCCCATCCATCTTCAAATATTTATTATCACCATTAATCATGTCAAGAAATGTTGGCATCAAATCTAATTGTATCACCGGAATATCACATACGGCCCCTGAATCTATTTTACCTTGCCATTTAACAATCAAAGGTAATCGTATTCCTCCTTCATACAAATTCCATTTACTTCCCCTAAATGGTCTATTAAAAGCATACATTGGATTTCCTCCATTATCTGAAGTAAATATTATCATCGTATTATCAGTATATCCTTCTTGATCTATTACATCCAGAAGTTGTCCAACATAGTGGTCAAAACGATCTAAAAATGCAGCATATTCTATCTGTTTTTCAGAGTACCCATCCTTCATTTTTAAACGATATTTTGATAAAAGAGCTTCTGATTTAACCTGAACAGGAGAATGCACATAATAATGACTAACATACAAAAAGAAAGGAGTCTCATGCTTTTGTTTAAGAAACTCTATCGCCTCTTGCGTAACCTCATCACTAGGATATGCTTCATCCTCTGATCTTTCTTGTCTTCCACTATAAGTATGAGATCCATAAGTTTCTTTAGTCCAATTAAATCCTCTTCGATTTGGTCCATAAAATGGACTCCAACCTTTGTATTTTTTTTCATGTGCTGCAACATGCCATTTTCCTACAATACCAGTAGTATAACCATTTTTTTTTAGCATTTCTGCAACGGTTGTTGCTTCTAAAGGCAAATGCAATGTTATAGGAGGAGGAAGTAACACTTTATCTTTAAATTTCTCATTCCATTCATCACTATCCCAAGAAACAGCATTTTTTTCATAACTAGTAACAAACTCTATGCCTAATCTTGCAGGGAATTGACCTGTTAATAAACCTGCCCTAGCCGCAGTACTAATTGGAGCAGCAGAATAAGCATTGGTAAACATCATTCCTTCTTTAGCTAAACGATCAATATTTGGCGTTTTAACTAATGTATTACCGTAAATTTGACCATAACATGAAATATCCGAATAGCCTAAATCGTCTGCATATATCAAAATAATATTAGGCATATCTTTCTGTTTCCCATTTGCTATCAATGAAACAGACAAACTTCCCAACAAAAAAAAGGAAATCCTAATACTCTTCATATGTATTTTCATAATATAATCAATTCTAATTTATTCATTTACTAAATAAATATAAATCGCCATCTTCTACCCCATCTCAAATATCTCTTATTCTATCTTGATTCCAATTTACCGATAGCATAACTTTTGATTTTAGATCAAAAAAATTTATTTAAGTATTCAACATGATTTATAAAACATAAAAATTCAGAATTATCAAGGATGCGGAAAACCAGGAAAAGGATTTGGAGAATTTCTGTATTTTGAAGCATCCTCTATAGACATTATCTCCAAATTCTCATTTCTCAATAAATAAAGTCTACCTACTTCATTTCCAACTAAAAGATTCTTTTTATTCCCTCCTCCTAATCTAGTTCCAACAGCTCCACTTTCATGACTACCACCAGGCTGAACCAATCCAACTTCTGTATGCTTAAAAGGATAAGGATGTGAAAATTTAGGCTGAGAGAATGTTCCCTTATTCTTCATAAATAAAGGTGTTCCCATTGTTTTCTTACCCAAAATAGGCAAAGGGAGACCTGTCTGCAAATTTGGTATAGCAGATCTTCGTCCTGTACCAATAATTAAATCCAATAAGCCATCACCATCATAATCAAAAAAACTTAATTTACATCTTCCTGTACCTCCCGCAGGCTCCGCACTTGTCAAGATAGTTTGTCCATTATCTAACCTTAATAATCCTCCATCTTCTAAATGATAATTATCTATTTTCCAATAAAGATGAAATAAATCATTATCATCAACAATTGCTAAAACCATACGACCGCCCATTTCGGCCACTGCTGCTCTAGAACGCCACATTCCATGCAGTTCTAACCCCTCACAAAACAAAGGATGTGGATAATCAAACTTTGGTTCAAAAGCAGTACCTACATTCACATATATCACATAGTTTCCTGTTATATCCCCCATTATAATATCAAATAAGCCATCGCCTGTCCAGTCTACAACAGTAGGCGACAAATAGCCCCATCGAGATTCTGGAGTTCCTTGTACACTACCAGAATACCCTGCCTGTATATGAATATCTCTCCCACATGATTGAAGATTAACTCCAGGTAAAAAACGAGGTTCTAAATTATCCCCTACATTCTCAAAAAAAAGTACGTGACCATCAGAATTCCCAATTATGATATCATCAAAACCATCCCCATTTAAATCAGCTACGCTAGGTACAGGTAATGTGCCACAATAAAGATCTGCATTAACTTGCAGGACCTCAGTAGGAGCATTAAAAATAGGCCGCCCATCATCAGCAAATCTTCCTGAAAATTTATAATAATACAAAGCGCCCTCACCACCGGATATCAAATCTGTCATACCTGAAGTAGGATTCCAATAAGCACATACTGAAGCAGAGATTGTAGGGTGTTGAATCACAATTTCGTCAGAATCAGCAAGATACTTTCTAGAAGTAAAAGGCTCAAACGATTTCTTTGAACGAAAATAATAAGAAAAGTTTCCTAAACGAGAGCCACATATAATTTCTTGCCTGTCTGATTCTCGTAGGTGGACAATTGCCATATTATTCATTCCCCAACGAACTTCTTTCTTACTAGGAGTAACAATCTTCTGTACTTGTGGTTTTCCTGACAATAACTTAGGATAACGTAAATTACATAAATAAGTATAATTTAATCCCGTTGTTGAAACACCTGCTTCATCATAAGGCCGCCAATCAAGAGATGAAGGATTTTGTTTCCCATATTTAGCAGGAAAAGTGCATCCTAACATTTCCAAAAATAAATCAACACTACCATCATTATTTAAACTAGCAGCAATACTTCGTGGTATTGATTCTAATAATGGCAATTTTATCGCCTCCAATCTATTAAAGGAACAAGTCTTTTCATCAAAAACTGTATGTATTATGGAGTCTTTCTTTAGCCATAAAGCATGTACAACAGAGTCGCTAGTTTGTAAAATCGAACCTTTAATCTTAAATGGAGATTTTACTATTACAGGTTCATCAAATATAGGAGTGCCATCATTAGCACATTTCAACCATTTAAACAAATATAATTCTGTGGTTTTTCCTGTACCAATCACAAATAAATCTGGATATTCATTCCCATAAACAAAAGCACTACCAAGAACAACATGGCGTAAATGTGGTACAGATAAAGGTCCAATACCATCTGGAGCTGCAGATTTCAGTGGAATTAAATCAACACTCTGTGCAAATCCATTTATTACAAAAAAACAAATAAATAAAAAAGAATATATATTTCTTTTCATAAAATAATTACTAAAATAAAAAACGTAAATTCAATAGGAATAAACAAAATACACCAATTCTAGCAATTGCATTCTTAAACAGGTAGCCTAATTCTGTTCATTCATTTTTCTAAATGCTTTCAAACGATGAAAAGTCAAATAATTCGCGTCATGTTGACGACGTGGTAATCCATTTTTATCATCAAAAGCTGTACGAGATACAAAAACTATGTCATCACCATCAAACGACCAATCAACATACTGAAATCCATGAAAATGAGGGTCATGATGACTAAGAATAGTATCTCTAATTTGCCAATTACGAAGATCCTGAGAAGATATTAAAACTAATCTATTACGAAGTAATCCACAATGTTCTTTACCTCTATCTTTATCAAAAACATGATTAGTAATCGACCAATAAAGATTTGAAATAGAATCAAACCGTATCACAAATTTTTTAGACGCACCCGGTAAATCTATAATATCTGTTTGAGGATTAAAAAAAGCATGTTTACCATCATTACTAATTCGAATCATTGCCGCTTTCCCATCATAATTTCGTTCCTCTATTCTTAAGATATCAACAACATCACCTTCAAGAGTAGTCACAGCATTACCCTCAAGCCAGCCATTAAATGTACGTTCCTCGCCTAACCAAGACGCATCATAAGGTAAGGCCTCAGAACGTATCCAAACAGTCGAATCCAACAAATTCGCATCAATTGGAGCAGACATCATAAAAGCCCTAAAAAATCTTTTTCCTTTCGGTTTATTATCCTCCATAGCACGCCATATCCGCCCTTTTGCATAAGCGACAGGGACAGAAGCTGAATGATAGCATTTGGATTCACCGCTCAATAAGCCACTATGAGTATCTATAGGACTCGTCCAGTTTACTCCCCCATCCAAAGAACGCAATATAACCATATGGTTAAATCCTCCTTTTGTTCCCATCAAATACAATGCAGATTGATGATAAAAAAGATTATAAAAACCTACATTTGAAATATTTGACAATATCTTCCACGTTTTACCTTTATCTACGGATTTATAAAGCCGAACAGTTCCAACTTTACCATCAAAACGAGCCCTACAACCTGCTATATAATCTCCATTTGGCAATATCACTAATGCAGGATCAGTTACAAAATTTCGATCTGAATTATCTGAGTTATAAATCACAGTACCTGGCACTTTTGGCAAATCTACACGCTCAATTTGAGTAGCAAATAGTAATGTAGATATTCCATTCCTATCTGGTATAGTTACCCATCTATCTTTTAACTCACGACTGTAAATATAAAAACATCTTTCACCCGATATAAAATATTCACCTGTATTCTTCCATAGTTTATCGTCAATTGGAATCATTGAGGCTAAATATACAATCGTAGGCTTACTTGCCTTTACCTTTACTATAGAAGAGCTTTTCATAAAACGTCGAACAAATTTAGTTCCCCAAATGTAAGAAGGTATATTCTTATCAAATTTATACGATTTTGACTTCAAAAATAAATCCACATCATGATCAACTACAGAAATATCAACCATATTTCCTTTTACAAATACTATCTGCGCTCTTATTTGTCCAACAAGACAAAAACATATCCCCAAAAACAGTACTCCAAACGCTCTCATAGATAATAAACTATTTATAGATATTTATAGTACAAGAATCAGTCCGGAAAGGCAATACAGGTAATCCATTGTTAGCAAACAAGTTACCAATAGCATCATTGCTAAAACTATACCTTACTGCAACTGGTTTTTTTATTTTATTTGAATAAACCAACAAAGTATTCGTCTTATTATCTATCCGCCCCTTAGCAGGAACAAAATTCATACTCTCATCTGCAATTTCAAGGGTAAGTATATCTGTTCCCTTATTTACCAATCCTGTCTCAGCATTTTTTAACCAAATACGAATTTTAGATTTCTCTATTTCCATCTTCTCAAAAAAGGGATGTTTATAAACTAAATTATTCTTTCCATAAGTTTCACTCAATGCCCAATTAGCAAGACGGTCTCCCACCGGTTTCTTATAAACAGGATGTATATCCCGAATATTATCAACATAATCAGGTATTGCGACCATACCAACATAAGGAACTAATTGTGACACTATAAACTGTTGCTCACGAACTTGTGCTGCAGCTCGAGACGCAAATTTATAACGCGCATAGGGTGCAATCTGAACATAGTAGAAAGGTAACATTTCGTTTGAAAAAAGCCTTCTCCAAGATTCAATCATTGCTTTAAACATATCAGCATAGTGATTTCCATTAGCTAAATTAGCTTCCCCCTGATACCATATAACACCTGCCAAACATACTTTTGCCAGAGGATTAATCATAGCATTAAATGTTGAAGAAAATGATACATCCCATCCTGAACTAGTATTAATAGCTTTAGCGGCATCTATAAATACAGGATTTTGATTTATAGCCTCTTGAGGCATCCAAGTTTCTATATTAGTCCCCCCCCAAGATGAATTTATTAACCCCACAGGAACATTTAGTTCTTGTGATATCTTTTTCCCAAAAAAATATCCTACAGCTGAAAAATATTTCAATGTTTTAGAAGAACAAACAACCCATTTACCTCTACAATTATCTTGAGGGTACAAAGAAGTTTGTTTCTCAACAGTAAACAGGCGTATTTCAGAATTATTAGCATAAGGCAATTCTGACTGAATATCTTTAATTCCTTTAGTCGAATTCCATTCCATATTTGATTGTCCACTACACAACCAAACTTCCCCTATTAACACATCATCTATTCGTACAGTACGCCCCTTAATCATTACATCGATATAGAAAGACCTTTTTGATGCCTGTGGAGTTCGCAAGAGAACCTCAAAACGAGCTGTATTATCAGCCTTTACAATCAAAGTATCTTTACTCCAAGATGGAGAAATTCTTACAGTTGAGCGCGGATTAGCCCATCCCCAAAACTTAACCTTTGCATTTTGCTGTAAAACCATATGATCACCTATAATTGAAGGGAAAGACAACATAGGAAGATCCTGAGCTTTTGCTTGACTACCCATACATAGCCAAGCAAAAAACATAATATAAATGATTCTCAAAAACATAACAATCCTACTAATCCCACATTTCTAACTCCATTTCCGTATTACGATATATCAAAGTATCCAACATTACATACCGTTTTCCTGACTCTATATCTGAATATTCATAATTCAAATAGAACTCCCTTTTTGCACTATCATACTTTGAATTTCCTAGGTCTACAATTCCTGATATTTTAGAACTACCTTCAATTGGATTATCTTGAATAGAAACAGTATTATCAGAATTTACATTTAGAATCATCGAATACTTATCACCACTACTTGATAAATATTCAGCTACACCATCTGTCGTAAGCTTTGATGCATCAATAGTTCCTATATTCCAAACCAAATTCTTAATATACATATCCTCTTCGTCCTCTTTTACATATCGTAATATATCTAACAAGTTCCCTGATTCATCATAAGCAGCACGTTGACCACGATGATAATATACGCCATGATATTCACTAATATATTTTATTACAATAATGGTATAATCTTTCGATTCTATTCCTAATTCATCATCCCCAGTCAAAATACGATCAGTAGTACTTTTAGTAATTCGAATAGGCAATGCATATGTATTTTTAGTAGCCAAAGGGTCTGATAGAAATTTTTCTTTATCTAATACCAATTTAATCGTTCCCAAAAATTTCCCTTTTGGAATCGTTATAGTATTATTGTCACTTAATGAATAATAATCTTCTGGCAAAAGTTGAAATTTATGTTCACCAACATATTCTAAATTATGCAAAAGCTCTGGTTCTATCTGAAAGTTAACCTTTTCATCAACCTTATTCTCACGTTTTCCTCCTAATACGACTCCAATTTCGATAGATGGATCATTTGAAAAGACAGTCCGAAGTGGCTTTTGATAAGCAAAATAAACTGTAGAATAATCAAAATCCTCAATAAAATCCTCGTATTTACACGAATTTAGAGAGAGTAATAATAGCACAAAGAATATATATTTTACTTTCATCTTATAAAATTTTAAATGATACAACAAAAAAATTACCAACCTTTATTTTGTAATATAACCCCATTTGTACTCTTAACTTCATTATCTGGTATAGGGCCATAATACATGTAATCCTTATAATTTCGCATCTCTACAATGTTATTAAAATCATATATATACCCACTTTCCGTTTTTTTAATTACAACACCTTTCACAGGAGCATTTAATATATCCAAAGGTAACATCCAACGCCTCATATCAAAGAATCGATGATTCTCAAAACACAACTCAATACGACGCTCATTTTGTATAAGATCTCTGAATTTATCTTTACCCATAGCAGCTACCTCTACAACATATTTATCAGGTTCATCAATTCCAGCCCTACGTCTTAACTCTTTAATAGCAGACTCTGCCGTCATACCTGTTCCTAAAGGATCTGAATCTGGCCCCCAAGCCTCGTTTGCAGCTTCTGCATAATTAAGCCACAATTCTCCTTTCCTAAAGATACCATAATGGTGTTTAGCTTTTGTAGCTGTTTCACCCGGTATTATAGAAACATTTTCACTAATAGTCTTTCGCAAATAGTATCCTGTACGAGTAGCATGCTCTTTATTAGTTTCTGTATCAAGTCCTCCCTCAAATGTTTGAACAGTTACATTCGAAAAAACAGCATCATTATATAATATCGCTAAATCAAAACGAGGATCCCTATTAATATAAGGCTGACTAGCATCATAACCACTTTGAGAATGAGTTATAGGATAACCATTCTTCATTGGGAAAGCATCTACTAATTGCTGAGATGGATTAGTACGCCCCCAGCCATATAATTGTGGTATAAAATTGTTCCGCTCTGGTTCATTCGTATCTTCTTGATAATTCCTCCACAAAATCTCATCATGATCAGGTTTCTCAAAAAGTTCATCATCTATAGCCGGCAATGAAGTTCCCCCCATATTAATTGCCTCCATAGTTATTTTCGCAGCATTTTCCCACAATTTCTTTTTCTCAACCTCATCTTTTCCTACTGTATAAAGAGGACTTGCAGCATATAAAGCGAGCCTAGATTTTAAACATAAAGCAGATATTAAAGTTGCACGTCCTTCATTAGTCGGCCCTAATTCCGCATTATCAATATTGTCATATTTTTTTGGTAAATACAACATACAACTATCAATATCATCATATATTTGCTTAACACACCTGTCAAATGGATCACGTGGCAACTTAACATTATCAACCAAAGATAATGATTCAACAACTATAGGAAAACCCAAAAATTCTCCATTTGTTGCAATGCCGGAGAATCTAGTTAACAACTCCATCTGAAACCAAGCTCTCAAAAAATATGCCTCACCTCTAGTCCTGTGTTGAATCACAATATTCTGTTCTTCTTTATTTGAAAATTTAATATAAGGAGCCCTCTCTAAAATATAATTCATATTCCTAATCTGCGTATAACAACTCGTCCAGGAATCAAGAGGATTCTCGTTAGAACGCCACCCTCCTATAGCCATATTCAAAAGATTTGAACCATAATCATTAGTGACAGCATTATCAGTTGCACAATCAAGATAATTACTCGAAAAGCAATCATAATAAGTCGGTAATTGTGCATAAGCATCCACTAAAACTCCCATAGCAAATGTACGATCATTCCAAACAACCTCATCATTATGATTTTCATCTATTTTAGGATCAAGAAAATCCGAGCAACCATACAAATGTATAAAAGCAAATATTAATAAAAAATTTACAATAGCCTTCATTTCTATATACTTTATTATTACATTAAAAAACTATACTAATACCTCCTGTGAGAGTTCTAAAGAAAGGATAACCTGTAACACCGGCATCTATATATTCAGGATCTAAATCCTTAACTGAAGAAAAAGTTAACAGATTTGATCCTCTAGCAAATATCTTAATTTGCCTAAGAGACAGTTTATTAACAAGATTATTTGGAAGAGAATAACTTAACATAACATCCCGCAACTTAAAGAAATTTCCATTTCTAAGCCATAATGTAGAGCATCTATAATTGTTTGTATTTTGCTTAGAGGTCAATCTAGGATATATACCTTTACCAGTAACTGGATTAAAATAATTCCGTACAAACTTAGAATATTTCTGATCCTCCCTCACCCAATAATATGAATTACTAAGATAAATATCATATTGAGCCATTCCTGAGCCAGACATATACAACTCCCAACCCCTATAAGATAAATTGAGATTTAATCCAAATTGTAAACGAGGATATTCATTCCCGATATGAAGCATATCATTTTCATCTACGCGATTATCTTTATTTATATCAACATACTTTACATCACCGATTTGAACTGGACCAAAATCTTGAACAGTATGCGACAAAATTTCATTATTATTTTTGAAAAGTCCATCCGCTTGCATTCCCCAATAAGCATCAACGGGGTTACCTTTCTTCTTTTTATTCTCCGGTAATCCTTCCATATCATCTGCTTTAATATACTTAGCCTTACTCCACAACATATTACCACCTACAGAATATCTAAAATCACCGACACTTCCGGAATAATTCAGTCCCAATTCAACTCCTTGATTACGGATACGTTCATAATTACGATACATCAAAGTTCCTCCATTCACAGTACTATACGAAGTTGTAGGAGTAAATATATCATATCGATAATTATTAAAATAATTTAGCTCTACCCCGAGATTTTTAAACAGTAAAGCTTCTGCTCCTATATTAAATTCCAAAGATTTTTCCCATGTAAGTTCTGGATTACCTACATGTTGCAAAGTTGAAATATTTATATTATCTTCCAACTTAGGGCCAAAATGTACAGAACCATCAGAAGTATTCCAACGAGATTCAAATAAATAATAACCCAAATATTGATCTGTTCCTAACAATCCTACGCTACTTTTAAGTTTCAAAAAATCAATCCATTTTCTATCTTTTAAAAACTCTTCTTCAGAGAGTATCCATGCAACGCCCATTGTGGGGAAATAGCCATACTGGTTATTTCCAACAAAATGAGAACTCCCCATAATAGCCATATCCAACTCAGCAATCCATTTATTATCATATACATAATTAGTTCGTAAGCCGAACGTTCTATTCACATCATCCTGAGCAAAGCCCAAATTTTCACGTTTACTTTGAAAAAAGATCAAGTCTGAATTTAATTGATGCTTCCCTTTAAATACCCTTTCATACATCAATTGTCCCACATATCCATAATTACGATACATGTCATCCGTTATTTTCTTTTTATCTGATACCTTTTTCTCCACAGTCATTAATTCTTTCCCTATAATAGTTCCATCATTATATAATGGACGATAAGAAGAAAAGTCTTCATCTTTACCTACTATCAAATTATTATAAACATCAAATGTTAAATAAGCCTTTGCACGTAATCCTTTAATATAATTATCTAAATTTAATTCAAAACCAATATTAGTTTGACCTTTCCTTACTGTATTTTCTTTCATACCACCCAATAACATTTCTGCATATAGGTTTTGACGAGAAGAAGAAAGATTAGCATTTGACATCGCCCCCCAAAACTTATTACCAGAACTTGAAGATTCTACGAACTCTATCGGATATGAATTGGGTCTATGAGTAGATAACCTGTTAAATAAATCATCAGTCGTCATATAATTAGTTGTATAAAACTCCATCTGACCTGAAATATCTACAAAAGTTTTCAACCAATCATTCACTTGATAATCTAAATTAGCCCTCAAATTGAATTTATTTGAAGTGTTATTATTACCAACCGCTTCAAAGCCACCATTACCCATATATCCCAAATTTACATAATATAAAGTCGACTGATTTCCACCTCGAAATTGTGCTGTAGCCTTTCTATAAATCATATTATCATTCAAAGCCAATTTATGAAAATCTACATCAGGATACCGTGTAGGGTCATTACCTAACCGATAAGCTTGAATAGTTTCTTCCGAATAATACGGAGATAAACCATCATTAATTCGTGCCTGATTATACATCTGAGCATAATCAAAAGAATTTAAATACTCAGGCATTCGTGTAGGAGTTTGCATACCAAGCTCAACTGCAAACTGGCGTTCTCTTTTATATTTTAACCCTCTTTTCGTTTTTACAATCAAGACTCCATTGGCCGCCTTAGAACCATACAAAACCTTAGAAGTAGCATCTTTTAATACACTGATAGATTCTATTTCATCTGACATCAAATCCTCTAAAGGTCTTTCAATACCATCTATAATAATTAATGGATCGTTATCTGTTAACGAACGCGAGAGTCCACGAACATTAAGCTTAGTCGCTGACCTACCGGGTTCTGTTGGCACTTGCATAACATTCAATCCTAACAATTTTCCAGAAAGAATATTCAAGACATTCATTTGATTAGACTTGGATAACTCATCTTCCTTTATTACAGACACAGCACCAACTAGATTTCTAACTACATTATTCCTAAAAGGCAATACTACTTCATCTTCCATACCTGCATAAAGAATAGATTTCTTTAAAACTATAACCCCATCTTGTTTCAATTCAGAAATGTCTATATGACAAGTTTCATACCCAATACATTCAAAAGTCAATATACCATCTAATTTCTTCAACCGCAGATGAAATATACCATTCTCATCTGTAACCGTTTCATAAAATCCTTCATTTATAGTAACATTGACACCCTCTACTGGCTGTTTTAACTCATCTACTACAGTTGCTTTTATTACAATATCTGCTTGACTAATATTCTCTTTCTGAGCAAGAGCTATATCTATACTGGCCCAAAAGAAAAGTGAGAATATTATAATATTAATATACTTCGTTTTCATAATTCCACAATATTAGAAATCAATAAATCTATTACCAACCCGGATTTTGCTCTACATGATTTAACATCTCCATCTGACTCTTCGGTATAGGATACCAATAATGTTTGTCCTCAAAAACACGTTTATAATCAGGATGTTCTATATAGTCATAATGATATTCATTTTTACCAGTACGAGTTATTACAGCTTTATATATTACTTTTACAACATCTTTTGCGATTCTCCAACGCCTAATATCATACCAACGATGATCTTCGAAACATAACTCCACTGCTCTTTCATTACGGATGCGTTCTCTAAAGATTTCCTTATTGAGTTTATATTCATTCCTTACAGGAACAGCTCCTACTCTCTCACGAATAATATTTATTGCATCTACTGCAGACATATTAGTTCCTGGTACTTTCTCTTCAGGTCCATATGCTTCATTTGCAGCCTCTGCAAAATCAAGATATAATTGTGCCACTCTTATATAAATCACAGGCATATAATAATTATAATCATTCTCCCATTTATTAGCTGTTTCAGGCCACCATTTTCTTATTAAATAAGGACAACGAGGATTATAACCTTGAGAAAACAAAGCCATCATATCTGAAGATTTAGAATCATCATAAGTATTATATTCCCACAACTCAAAAAAATGAGGTTTACCCTTATTATTTCCCCATTTTACCCCATTATATAAAATATCATAATAGAATCTCGGATCACGATTAACATATGGATTCTGATCATTATAATCCGCACCAGCATCCTGAATTCTTCGGCCATCAGCTAATTCAAACATGTCAACCATATTCTGAGTAGGCGCAGCACAATGTACATTAGACGCACACATAGAATTGGGGATAAAATTAGCATTCCATTCACTCGCAGAGCGTTTACCAGTTCTTTTTATTTGATAGAAAATAGCCTCATCACTTGCCATAACATCCTTATTATAGAATATCTTGGAATATTCTGCTGCAGTCTTTCCTGGCATCAACCGATGACAACCTGTTCTATTTATATAATCAATAGCCTCCCAGGCAGCAAATGCAGCTTTTTTACATAATTCTACATCATAATTATAATTTAGCTCGGGACACATAGATGGACTAGCAGAATATAACAATGCCATGCTCTTTAGAGCTAACGCTGCAGCCTTGGTAACACGGCCTTTCTCTGACGGTTCCCATTTTTCAGGCAACAACTCATAAGCACGATCCAAATCAGATACAAGCCAATCTGTTGACTCATGATATGAAAGACGCGGAAAATCCAATTCATCATCTGGTTCATATACTTTATCGATTTTAAACATCCCCCCCCAACGACGAATGATTTCAAAATAATTCCATGCTCTAAAAAAATAAGCTTGTCCCAACAAATGATTACGCTGCTCTTCTGTAGCATCTATCAAATCATCAATATGACTTATACACAAATTTACAGTACGCAAATTTCTCATAGCCATAGCAATTATAGGCATTTTATTTGTAGCAACCGAGTTCATTGGTTCTGCTGTATACCAACCTAATTCTAGATTATCCCTAGTAAGCATATAGTTCCCATCATTAACGTCTCTATGGCAAGTCCCTTTGGCTGTACTGATTCCTTCATCTCCAAACGCAAATCGACCTCCACCATGTGTAGAAAGGAATGGATCATTAGACAACACATATACTTTATCTAAGACACCTCTATATGACAAGAAATGTTGAAATACTTCTTCTTCTGTTATTCCCATATCAGGAGACTTATCCAAATAGTCCTCACAGGAAATACATACAACAGTTATTAATACAACCAAATATTTTACTTTGTTCATAATTCAATATATTTAGAAGGTTAACCGAAATCCCATATTATATCTACGAGTCAAAGGATAACTGCCTGAACCACCGGATTCAGGATCAACTCGTTTATCAAATGAAGTAATAGTAAACAAATTATTTCCATTAACATAAATCTGACAATTATCAACTCCCACCAAATTAGACAATAATCTTGATTTAATATCATAAGATAATTCCAGAGTTTTTAATCTAAAATAAGATGCATTCATTACTCCATATGTAGAAGACTGACGAATATGCGAAGTATTCTTCATACTTAATCTAGGTCTATTAGCCTCAACATTTCCCCAATGCCATCTCTCCAAACTCTCTGTCCAAGCCATATCATAATCATAAGGAAACTCCCAAAGGAACGAACCATCAAGCCGCTTTTCTGTACCTGCGACTCCATAAAATAGAGCTCGAAAACCGAAATTTCTATAATTAAATCCTAGAGTTAAAGAATATGTATAAGCAGGATCTGTAGTAAATTTCATAGGAACCTTATCATTATCATCAATTACACCATCTCCATTATAATCATTATAAACAAAATCACCTGGTTGTCTAAAATTATTCTGCCAAATAGAAGCAGGTGTATTATATACATCATCCCATGAACGATTAATCTCTATTTGATCTAGTCTAGAATAATAATTAATAGGCTTACCTGCATTTTTTTGATATTCTAAACGATTAATAGGATCATCACGAAATTCTACTCTATTTTCCTGAAATGAAAAGCCTGTCTTTACATAATAATGAAAGTCACTGATATTATCACGCCATTCTGCTTCTATTTCATAACCATGATTTTTAGTCTTTCCAAGATTAGCAAAAGGGGCTATTTGACCGAACCATATAGGTACTGTATTTTCACGCTTCATTAATATACCATCACGCTTTTCAGAAAAGAAGTCTATAACCAGATTAAGTTTATTTAAGAAAGACAATTCAATACCAAAATTCTGCTTCCTAGCTGTTTCCCACGTTGCATTAACATTAGCTGCACCACTTTCATAATATAAAAGGTAATCATTATAAGGTTTATCATCACCAAATGTGGCATAATTTCCAGAAGAATACTGAGTCAAATAAGTAAAGCGAGAAGCACTTTGATCACTTCCAACTTCTCCATAAGAATATCTCAATTTTGCTTTGGTTATGAAATCCAAGAAATCTAATTTCTTAAAAAAAGGCTCTTCTGTTATCAACCAACCAATTGCCATTGAAGGGAAAAAACCAAATCGTTTGCCGGGAGCAAACTTTTCTGATCCTGTATATGCAGCATTAACCTCAGCAAAATAACGATTATTATAATTATATGTTAAACGACCAACCCAACTTTCTTCATAACGAGGAAACTCAACAATATCGGTTTCAGACTTCTTCGTCTCATAATTGCGACGATTGAAGACTCCTAATAGAGATATATCATGTTCACCAAACTTACGAGCATAACTCACTGAAATTTCATAATATAAATCTTTTATAGAATGATCCAATTCCTCACCTCCATATACTGCAGGTTTTTCAACCCACTCATCATTAGGAAACCATATAGGCTCTGCCCCCGGTTCCCAATACATACAAGCTACATCTTTTTCAATTAAGCGATTATAAGCAAACGTAGTATTATAAGATATTTTTGCCTGTGCCGACAAACCTTTTGTAATAAATTCTAGATTTTGTTTAAGAATAATATCACTAAACAATCGACTAGTTTTTTGAGTCGCACTTCCTTGATAATTAAGCGTATAAATAGGATTCCACCAACGTCCAATAGAAGTCGTACCCAATATTCCATTTTCGTACCTCACAGGGTATATATAATTAGGCATTAAATACATATAAGAAAAAACATCTCCATTATTAGTTGAAGAAGAAAATGGATTACGTCCCATATACGACATCGGTCTATTGCGAATAGCAATATCACCGGCTAAATTCACAGAAACTTTTGTATATTTTGTTACATCTATATCTAAATTTGTCCGATAATTATATCTTTCATATTTAAAAGAAGGATCATATTCAGGTTGCTTATGAGTTTTAAAGATATCTCCATCATTAGTATAGCCAAGAGAAGCAAAATATTTAATATAAGAAGTACCTCCAGACATATTCAAATTATATTGTTGGGAAAAAGCTACTTTTTTATATAGTAAATCTTTCCAATTTAATTCAGGATAAAAATACGGATTTTTATGATATCTCCAATTATCTTTATATTGCTCACTGTAGATCTTATCCCACCTACCTTCATTAGCATTTGCTTCACTTGCCAAATCCATAGCTGAAAGATGATCCAATACTTCATAATTATTAATAGGCTCCTTTAAACCAAAATTTGAAGAAAAATTGATTTTAACCTTTCCCTCCTTACCTCGTTTTGTAGTAATCAAAATTACACCATTTGCACCTTTAACACCATATACAGCCGTAGCAGAAGCATCTTTCAAAACAGATAAACTTTCTATTTCATTTGGATCTATGTCATTAAAACTACGTTCAATTCCATCAACCAGTACTAAAGGATCGGTACTTCCCCATGTAGATTTACCGCGAATAATAATTTGAGCTTGATCACTACCAGGTTCTCCACTAGATTGCATAGCAGTAACTCCTGGCAATATTCCAGTTAAAGCTGTAGAAACATTTGTTGTACCGCCTACTTTTAACAACTCCTCTCCTTTGGCTTGAGTGATAGCACCTACAACCGATTCCTTTTTCTGAACCCCATAACCGACCACTACGACTTCAGATAATGTCTGCGTATCATCTTTCAATACAATTTTCAAATTAGTCAATTTTTTGAGTTCACTTACATAGATCTCCTTTTTTTCAAAACCTACATAAGAAAAGACCAAAACAGCATTTTGCGGAACATTAATTGCAAAATGTCCATCAATATCAGTAATAATTCCACTTGAAGAATTTCCTTTATCAACGATATTTACACCTATTAAAGGAAAATTAGTTTGATCATATACAACACCTTCAACAGTTACATAATTTTGTGCAATTAAAAGATTTGAATACAAAAAAAACACACTCAATAATAAATACATCAAATTATTTGACTTACATACCGGCTCTTTATTCCCATTCATAATATTAAAAATAAATTAGTTAAACAAAAGATTTATGTCATCATAATATTGTAAGTAAAGATTTCTACAACACGTCTCAATCAATCCTAATTTTTACAACTATTTTTCGCACTAAACTGTTTTCTCTAATACTAATACATGGTCTGTGTAAATCTTGGGGAAAGAAAATGAAAAACCTCGTAGAATCAGCTATCAGTCTTCTGCCAATTGAAGCTTGATAAAAGGTAATATCCTTCATTTCATCATAAGGACAAACACACTTAATAGCATTTCGACTTAAATCAATATATTCATTTCCGCTAATAATATATTGCAAATCAATATATTTACAATGAGATTCAAACATAGCAAATTTTTCAGATCTAGTTTGATATTGATCCACATTCACATATACATCATCACTTAGAATTATTTTACCCAAAGACAATGAATCAACATTCAGATTATTCAAATAATCAAACACAAGTCTCCAACGTTCTGGATATTGTTCAACATGATTCCTCAAAGTCAACATATCAACAGACGAATCCGGTTGAACAAATAAATCACACAATAAAGAATCTAAATTCAGTTTACTATCCATATCATTAATAATATTAGACGAGTTTTTATGATTACAAGACCCTAATAGTAGCCCAATAAAAATCAGAATAGAATAAAGTGATTTCATTTTCTCTGCCTAAAAAGATTTGCACTTAAAAATCCTATCAAAAATATTACGATAGTACCAAAAACGATAGTCAGATTTGCATGAAACGGACTTCTAAAACTACTCAAAAAACCATCTGTAAATAATATAGGAGATAGACTCATCCAAACTACCACCAACACACCACATATAACGCCCAACACTGCATCAACATTACGAGCCCTACGCGTCACATACCCCAATAAGAATAGTCCTAACATACCCCCGCTAAAAATAGAAGAAAGAGCCCACCAAGCATCTAAAGCACTTTCAACATTTAAAAAAGCCAAAGCCACAATAATTCCAATGATTCCAATAATAATATTAGAACTATACAAAACATAAACCGATTTTTTATCTGAAGGATTTTTACAGACAAATCTTTTATAATAATCCGTAAGAATAATGGTTGCCGAACTTGTAATACTTGTAGCCACAGTACTCATACCCGCAGCAAAAATTGAAGCTATTAATAAGCCCGTAATACCCGTAGGAAGTCCGTGAACAATATAATATGGGAACACTGAGTCACCAGTCACATCGTCAGGCAACAATCCTGGGTTAACTTTATAATATGCATATAATGCTGTACCTATCATAAAAAAAATCATAGACACAGGAATAAACAAGTAACCTCCGAACAATGCAGAAAACTTCGCTTGCTTTTCATCTTTCGCTGTTAAATAACGTTGCACATAATTTTGGTCAATTCCATAATTTTGAAGGTTAATAAAAATCCCATATATCAAACAGACCCAAAACGTCGACTCTGACAAACTTGCCCCAAAACTACCCAAACTAAACTTATTGTCTGCTAACGCTATTTCAAACGTCTGCCGAGGTCCTTCTGGCATGCTAAACATAAGTAATACCATACAAATCAGAGCACCAGCAATCAATATGAAGCCCTGAATAGCTTCTGTCCAAATAACAGCTTTCAAGCCTCCTAACATGGAATAAATAATAATTGCTACACTTGTTACAACAATAATCATTTTTATATCCCAACCCAGCAATGCATTCATTGGAAGAGCTAATAAATATAAAATTGATCCCATCCGGGCAATCTGAGTTAGCAAATAACAAATAGAAGCATACAACCTAGCCCATGTACCAAACCTGGTTTCCAAAAAGGTATAAGCTGAAACACTTCCCATACTCCTATAAAAAGGAACAAAATAACGAGCAGCAAAATAAGATGCTATAGGAATAGATAAACTAAAAACAAATCCATTCCAATCTTCCATATATGCTTTCCCTGGATATGCTAAATAACTAATACTACTTACATAAGTTGCAAATATAGACATTCCTACGACCCACCCAGGTAAACTTCTTCCTGCAGATGTAAATTCATCCGATGTCCTCTTTTTGGAGAAAAAAGAGCATCCCATCAAAACCACACCGCCCGTAAAAATGAAAAATACAATTATATCTAGAACACTCATAAATACTCAATACTTAAAATTTTAAAGTAAGGTTAATGCCCAAATCTTCCAATGCAGCTCTTACCTGAGCCCTCTCCGCTTTTTCAAAATGATTAAAAGGAGCTGCTACAAAATCACTACATATTCCTAATAAAGACAACGCACATTTCAAGCTCTTTAAATAACTGGAACCATACTTTCCAATAGTATACAAAGTTGTACTAATCTGCATCACAATATTCTGAATACGTGCCATTTCAGCAAAATTATGTTCCTTAGCAGCTTTGTAAAGGCCAACATATAGTTCTGGAAACATATTAGCACCACCATTTATACCACCGTTAGCTCCCATTAAAACAGCTTCCGCCGTAATCTCCTCGGGTCCTACAAACATCGAAAAATTAGAATGATCTTTCATTAAATGCATCACTGATTGAAAATAAACCATATTTGCAGAGCTATCTTTAAAACCTATAACCTTCGGATTTTCCGCAATACGCAATATCGTTTTAGGAGCAAAATTAACTTTGGTATGCACTGGCATATTATATAAGAACAAAGGTAAAGGCAATTGTGCAATCAAATGTTCATAAAACTCTATAAGCTCTGGTTGGGCAGAAGCAAAATAATATGGTGGCGCCGATACTACTGCATCTACTCCATAGTCAGCAGCAACCTTTGATAGATTAACACTTTCTACAATAGAAGTATCAGAAATACAGACTAAAATAGGTAATCTTCCTGCCGTAATACGACAAGTTTCCTTGATCATTTCCGCACGTAATTTATAACTCAAACATTGAGCTTCACCTGTAGTTCCAAGTATAAACAAGGCACTAACACCACCATTAATCAAATGTTCAATCAAACATTCCAATCCTTGAACATCTAATGTGTCATTATCCAACAATGGAGTAACCAATGGAGGAATTATTCCCGACAACGAGGTTTTACATAAAGTATTCATAATTCTATTTATTATTATTTTTTATCAAATAAAAAAAGCCATCTTCAGCACCTACCAACAAATCAAAAATACCATCTTTATCCCAATCAACAGGAGTGGGGCTCGTCGTATGTCCAGTCAAAATCATAGTAGATAAATTACCTCTATTTCGGAAACACACTGTATCTTTTTTCTGTCCAACATTTTCTAATAAAGCAGCATTTTGGGTATTTACAATCAAATCCATCCTACCATCATTATTCCAATCAACCAAACATATTTTACGTCTCCCCGAAGCACCTGCTTCTTTATTACTTAAACGCAAAGGACCTATTTCATTTACAAACGGATCATGTTTTTCAGTATTTCCTGGGACTATATTATCAACTCTAAAAATTCTTTTACCAGGCCTTAAATATAATTCATCGCCTTTTTTAAATCTTTCATACAAACAAAGATACCCTTCATGATCCATTAGTACCAAATCAACTAATCCATCTTTATTCCAATCAACAGCCAATGGAGTCGTACGCCACTGGGTCACCAAATCAGACTTACCTGGATACCACCAATTCCATATTGGTTTAGGCGTATTCTGCATTCCCCAATCCACTTTGACGGCATAAGGTCCATCCAAATTATAATTATCACCCACGTTCTTAAACCATATAATTTTTCCAAAAATGGAATTTACTATAATATCTTTCTTTCCATCATTATTCCAATCAGCTACAGATAATGTGGTATAACCCCATTTCTCTTCGCATGGTCCTTGAATAGAACCATTCTTACCTGCCATCAAACGTATATCTTCACCATCTATTTTCAGATTTACTGGAGCTGCCCATATAGGATTTTCTCCTCCACCTAAATTTTTAATAAAGCTAATATTCCCTGCAGAATTACCACAAATGATATCATCGAGTCCATCACCATCCCAATCTATCGAAAAGGGAGTAGACAGCGCCCCATATTTCACACAATCGGCTTTTTGCTGCAAATAAATAGGAGACTCAAACTGCGGCATATTGTTAAGAATTGTTCCTGTATTACGCAAAAAAGCGACTCGACCATCTTCATCTCCTACTAATAAATCTATAAAACCATCTTTATCAAAATCTGCAGCAACAGGTTGAATCATTTCAACATGCAATTTTATGATTCCATCAGCATTCTCCAAATAGCGTCCTTCTGCAAAAACTGGCTCCGAACGTGTTCCTACATTTTCAAACCAAGTTAATTTATCAACAAACTCACCACAAATTAAATCCAAATCACCGTCCCCATCAAAATCATACATATTAGGCGTAGGATTACCATATAAATCTATTGTTTTACCCCCAGCATTTAATTTTCCTTTATTAAAATATTTTCCACCTATATTTTCCAATAAATACACATAACCATGCAAAGGTCCTTTTGTCCAATTACCTTTAGCATCATACGCATTATCCCAACCATAGTCTCCCCAGTCACCTATTCCAACTATAATATCAAGATCGCCATCATTATCAAAATCAACACGACTCCAGGAATTTCCTCGTTCTTTTATTATATCCTTTACCGGATTCTCATCAAAATCCATTTTATGGCTATTCTTAAACAACTCTTTTTCAAAATCCAAAAACTCTATACCTTTTCGAATAACATATAACTTACCATCTACAAAGGAAATTCCCATATCTTTATATGCAATATTACTTAATTGAATTGCTTTATCAAACAATGGCTGCTGAGTATTACCAATATTACGGAAATAATAAACCCCTTTATATGGTGTGGAAGGGCAAATCATCAATAAATCCATCAAACCATCTTTATCATAATCAACTGGGACAGGCATACCCCATAAACCGACTCCCAAATCAACAACCAAACTTGGATTATTATACTTCAATCTACTCTTCTCTTTCTCGTCTTCATTTGCTCGTAATTCATTACAAAAACTTACAACAATTAATAGAAAACAAAGCCTTATTAACAAATTCTTCATACCATCAATTTATTTATTTCCACCTATAATAATGGAACATTACTATTCGCTATTTCTAAATATTTTTCATAAATAATATTATAAACTTCTACACGTTTTAGCTCTGGTATATATTCTGTTTCTACAGCTGAACCCATATTACAGATAGCTTCATTCACATCCTTATATATACCAGCAGCCACAGCTGCAAACATTGCAGAACCCAAAGCACATGCCTGTTCTGAGCGTATTACCCTTATTGGCATATTCAAAACATTAGCTAAAACTTGCATTATATAAGGAGCCTTCTTACTGATACCACCAATCGCATTAATAGACTCAATACACAAGCCCTGAGAACGCATATGTTCGACAATGCGCCTTGAACCAAAAGCCGTAGCTTCTACTAATGCTTTAAATACCTCAGGAGCCGTACTACCCAAAGTTAACCCTGCTATTACACCTTTTACGTTTTGGTCTGCATAAGGTGTACGTCTCCCATTCATCCAATCTAAAGCAACAACATCATTTACCGACGGTTCTATAATCTGAGCCTCTTTAGTTAGCAAAACAAGCATATCATCCAAAATTTGTTGTTTATTCTCACTTACCAAGATATCATGAAAAGGCCACGCTAATAGCTTTTTAAACCAAGCATAAATATCTCCAAAAGCAGACTGTCCTGCCTCAAATCCAATAAATCCTGGAAGTACCGAGCCATCAACTTGTCCACATATACCTTCTATACAACTCTCTCCTATTTCACCCTGATTTGCAACCATAATATCACAAGTAGAAGTTCCCATAATACGTACCAATACTTTTGGCGCAATTGAAGCACCTACTGCACCCATATGTGCATCTAAAGCGCCTACTGCCACAGCTATACCTTCGGATAAGCCCAATTTTGAAGCCCATTCTGCAGTAAGCGTTCCAGCCTTTGTATCACTGGTATATGTCTGTACGAACAAGTGTGGAAGCATTTCCGCCAAAGACTGATGAAGCATTGAAAGAAATTCTTTTGAAGGAAGCCCCCATTGCTCATTCCACATAGCTTTATGCCCTGCAGCACAACGGCTACGCAATATTTTCTCCGGTATCGTATTTCCGGTAAGTAGACCAGTCATCCAATCACAATGTTCAACCCAAGAATAAGCAACATTCTTTATCTTTAAGTTTGATTTTATAACATGTAAAACTTTAGCCCATACCCACTCAGAAGAATATACTCCTCCTTCATACTTCAAATAATCCAAACCTTGTTCTTTAATCAAAGAATTGATTGCTTCAGCCTCCTGTACTGCCGTATGATCTTTCCACAATATAAACATGGCATCAGGATCGTCTGCAAATTCAGGCAGTAATGCCAATGGAGTACCATTTATATCAGTCAAAACAGGAGTACTCCCTGTTGTATCAATGCAAATACCTTTTATAGAATTCTGCTCCATCATGGTTAACTGCGAAAGAGCACTACGTATAGACTCAATCATTGCCTCTATATAATCCAAAGGATGCTGTCTATAACAATTTTGCTGAGCATCACAAAAAAGACCAGCTTTCCAACGAGGATAATAACATATCCCCGTAGCTCTTTCGTCTCCATTAGAAGCATCCACAACTAATGCTCTACAAGAATCAGTCCCAAAATCGAGTCCTATCACATATTTACAATCCTTCATTTTTATAATTATAATTATAAACCTATTGAAACTCTACCTTTATCACATTCAAATCAGCTCCAAAAACCTTCTTTACAATCGGAGCCAAATCCTTTTCATTACCTTGAATATGGACAACTTTCTGACTATGTACCAACGAAGCACCCGGAACGAGTTCCGCACCTGGAGAAGAAGTCTCTATTTCATAAAATGGCCCCATAATAGAACCATCTGCCAATGGTCCGTCATTATAAGCGTTAATTACATCTCCTGTAAAGGGATCTTCCTGCTTACCCCACTGTCCATTAACATAAGAAGCAGATCCTTCAGGCAATTTGCAACTAAGAATAGTCAATACACCTCTTGACGAATCATAACTTCCGCAAATTCCCATGGCACGCCCAGCAGGCACACCCAACTTGGAACGCCATTTACCGTCTATCTTGAAATAAAGAATCCCATTTTCAGCAACAAGTCTATCTGCTGGAATCTTACCAAAATATTCATCATTCACAATACGACCTTCAGTCTCCTGGTTGTAAGGTATAAACACTGTTGTTGTCGGAGTAGGATTAAAATGGCTCAACATCCACACTGATACTAGACCTGTCTCTTTTGTCCAAGCTTCTGTCCCTGTATTAGTTATCTTATTGTCACTTTTATAAGCTACCACTTTCATGTCATCTCCTAGCTCAATACCATATTCAGCAGCCACTTCATCTCTATCCATCAATGACACAGCACGATCTATATGGATATTGAAAGTCGTTCCTGAAGCATTCTGTACCTGTGTATCTTTAACAAATCGAATGCTACTGCTATTCTCTTGCTCTACCTTATATGCTTCTGTATCAATAACAGGAGGCACTAACCAGTTATCATACACTTGCTCCACCCCCTCCTTAAAGTAAAGAGAAAAAGGACCTCCTTCAGGCCCCAGCCAGAAACGCTCTTCACCGCCTACTGGATTAAATTGTGGATTAACTTTCCCTTCCTTAATAAAACGATAATTAATCCAACCATAACTATCACCTTCATCACCAGAAGCCGTGGTCGTCATAACACGTCCTTGCCATGCCGGAATCACCATGACCTTAGCATTACCATCTGTAGACATCAATTCGGTATATTCCACACCATGTTCCATCAAAAACTGTGCATCATTAGCGTATGTCCCCATTTGTCAGTATTTTTCCATTATAGGATATAGTAACAATAGTTACCATATCCTATAATCATTTATACTCATATCTATAAACACATATTAATCTCCCCTATTTATACAACGGTCCATAATTCTTACATGCTCTGAAATCACTACCTTCCATGTCTTCACCAAATGCCGACCAAGCACTCGGACGGAAGATTTTTTCCTCAGGCACATTGTGCATACATACTGGAATACGAAGCATTGAAGCCAATGTTATCAGGTCAGCTCCTACATGACCGTATGAAATAGCACCATGATTAGCACCCCAATTATTCATCACTGTATATACATCACGGAAATAACCTTTACCCGTTACACGTGGTGCAAAGAATGTAGAAGGCCATGTTCTGTCTGTACGTTCATTAATTATTTTAAATACTTCAGGATCAAGATCTACTGTCCATCCTTCAGCAATCTGTAATACCGGTCCTTGACCTTTTACGAGGTTCAAACGGCACATTGTAACCGGCATTCCACCAGTAGTAAGGAACTGAGACGAATAACCACCTCCTCGCATGTATTCACGTGAAGCTGGATACCACGTCGTAGCTTTGAGCGTATCTTCAACATCTTTTTCAGTAATTTCCCAGAAAGGTTTCATGGCCGCTTCACCATTGCGAAGCATCCGCCCTGCACCATCCAATGTACATGAACCTGAGTTAATCAAATGAATAAAACCACCAGCAGCCTTACCTTCCATTTTTTTACCACTGACACGTTCCACTGCTTCCGGACTCCAATACGAACGCACATCTGCAAAGATCTGGGCTGTATTAGTCAACAAATGGTTAAACAACATAGAAGTAGCATTCAAAGTATCATTTTCCGTAGCAAAAGTAAACGATTCACGAATACCATTCCAGTCAAAAGAAGTATTCAAAATAGCCTCAGAAAAATCACCATCTGGCATATAATCCGTCCACTGGCGTTGTCCTTGGAAACCTGCAGCAATAGCATTATGCCCCATTGCTTCTTCTTTAAAGCCCATCTCAGCCAACTTAGGATTACCAATCATCAAATCTCGGAAAATCAGTGTCATTTTAACTACATATTCCCAACGTGCATCTTTTTCTTCGCGAGAATAAACCAAATGTTCCGGATTATAATCTTTACCTTCATTAGCTTTACAATATTTTTCTGTCCAAGCCATAGCACGTTCAAATTCCTCATGGTCATAAATGCCTAATTGAATGCGACGTTCTATTTCGCAAGCATCCACATATTCATTTCGCATTCCCAAATATTCCTCAAAGAAATCAGGGTTAGGAATAGAACCAGCAATACCCATAGAGACACTGCCTATGGTCAGATAAGATTTCCCCTTCATTTCAGCTACAGCTAAACCTGCTCGTGCAAAACGTAATAATTTTTCTTGTACATCCTCAGGTATACGCTCTACATCCGAAACATCCTGTACATCGTGACCATAAATTCCAAACGTTGGCAAGCCTTTTTGAGTATGCCCTGCCAATGCTGAAGCCAAATAAACAGCACCCGGACGTTCAGTACCATTGAATCCCCAAATAGCCTTCGGAATTCCCCCATCCATATCGATGGTTTCAAATCCATAGCACCAGCAAGGAGTAACAGAAAGCACAACACCTACACCATTGTTACGGAACTTTTCAGCACACATAGCAGCTTCTGCCACTCCTCCTATCGTCGTATCTGCTATTACGCACTCTACAGGGCTACCATCACTATGACGTAGCATGGAAGAATACAAATCAGCCACCTTTCGAGCCATTGTCATTGTCATATCTTCCAATGATTCACGAATACCACCACGGCGACCATCAATAATAGGTCTGATACCAATTTTAGGTTTTCCACCAATTAATCTTGAAACTACCATAATTCTAATTAATAAACTGTAACTAAATCGTTTAAGCCTAACAAGAAAAAAAATTATCTCAAATAATTAGAACGGAACTCTCCATCAGCTAACACAGACTGGACCGAATTACCGTTTGATATATTATCAAGCAATATCTCAAGAGCCTTTTGCATTAACATTGCCACAGGCTGCTGCACATAAGAAATTGGAATATCCAAAAAATCAAAAACCGGATTACCATCAAATCCTACTAAACCAATTCGATTAAGACTAATATTAGGCATCTCTCTTAAAACATACAAGCAAGCCAAGGATATCATATTAGTCCCAAACAAGAAAGAATCAACTCCCCCATCGATAACTTTTGGTAAAATCCGTTCAGCAGATTTTTTTAAAGCGTTCCGCTTTAAATATACAATATTAATATACCGTTTCTTTTCAACTTCCTCCATAGCCTGCTTATACCCCCGCACTCTCTCCTTCATGTGAATAAGATCGATATCATAAGCCACAATACAGGGAGAGGTATAACCAGCAGCCAATAAATGTTTCGTAGCCATGTAAGCCGCGCTAGCATTATTCAATGCCACATAACTAATATTAAGTTCTGGGAAATAACGATCAAACAATACAATTGGGATATTATTATTTATCAAAGAGACCATATATTTCTCCGCACCCTCACAAGGAACAATAATCAGACCATCTACCCCCCTATTGACAAGACTGGAAACCACACGGCTCATTTTATTAACATCTTCATCCGAACTGGCAAAAAGAACAGTATATCCGCGTTTTGTTGCTTCATCTTCCAGCAAACGTGCCAACTGAGAAAAAAACGGATTGGAAATATCCGACACCACCAGCCCTATCGTCTTAGTACGGCCGCTACGCAAACTTCGAGCCGCCAAATTGGGTTGATAATTTAATTCACGGGCAATATCCAAAATTCGCTTGGCCGTATCTTCATTCACTCGATATTCTTTTCCCTTTCCATTCAATACAAACGAAACCAAAGCCGGTGAAACGCCAGCTACAGCAGCAATGTCTTTCAACGATATTTTCTTTATATATGCCATATTAAGGTATAACGTTTTTATATTAGAATAAGGGTACGAAAGGCAATCGAACATTGAAAATCCGATTATTAGCCCTTACTTTCGCTGCAAATATAAGCATAAAAATCGTATTAGCAAATAAAAATGCTAATTCGTTATAACTAAATTATAAAATATTCAATTATTACTTTATACATAATACAAAAATATGAATAAAAACAGCGATATAAGAAACATAAAAGCGTCAATGTACTTCATTATTATATCACCTTATACATATAATATAGATAACATAGCATATTAAATATCCGATATTCAAACCACAGATAGTGAGAAACAATCCATATTAGGAAAATGAGAACGCATAAAATCTCAATAATAAAAAATTTCCTGACTTTACCAATACCTTACTCGAAAGTCAATGCTACAAAGTACTACCACTCTTTCTAAATAACATATCACGATAGATTCATCATAAATAATGAATATTACTACACCTAATCAAATAGCATATATAAAACGTATATCTCCATATCCTAAACATGAATTCTTTTTAAAGAATTACAAGCTATTTCTAAACAAAAAATACGACATTATAAGGTCTCCAATCAATCTAACTTCAACGAAAGAATTCCTTCCTCATTCATGCTCTTATCTCACCCCTTTCTACCCACCCCAGACCCTTCTCAGACGCATCTGCTTCGTTACTCCTTCGAATAAAGGTACCCAAAAGCGAAGAAAGAACGAACAAGAAACGAAGGAGGAACGAACAAAGTGGGTGCCAAGAGGGAGTAGATGTGGGGAAAAAGAGGGAGAGGAGAAGAAAGGGAAAGGAAGAGGGGGAAACAGGGAAATAAGGAGAAAAATAAATTTACATATAAGACGAAAGAGAATAGAAGATCTGCAAAGATACGGAACTGACGGGTAAGACCGAAAAAGAACAGGAGGCACGGTGCAGATTCCCCGAAGGGAAGACCGTGCCTCCTGCGCTTTAGCGGATGTATGGGTTAGTCTTGATAGGTCAGGCTGACAGTCTTAAGCAGACTGCTATCGGACGTACCTCCATACAGGATTTCATACTCACCGGCCAGAGGGTGCATGGTGTTGGTCTGCGGGTCGAACCACTCAAAGGCAGCATCGCTAAGTTCGATGGTTACCTCCTGTGTGGCTCCCTTGGCAATGGCTACACGCTTGAAGGCGCGCAAGGCCTGACGGGGACCGTCAGCATCGCCCGGACGACGGAGATAGACTTGTAAAACTTCCTCTCCGTCGTATTTGCCTGTATTGCTGACAGGGATGACGAGCGACAGCTTGCCACCCTTCTGCATGACCGGACTACTGAGACGGGCATCACCGTAGGCAAAAGTGGTATAGCTCAATCCGTAGCCGAAGGGGAAGAGCGGAGCCTCGGTCATGTAACGGTAGGTGCGGCCCTTCATGGAGTAATCTTGGAAGTCGGGCAGCTGGTTGGTGCTCTTGTAGAAAGTGACAGGCAGACGACCTGCTGGATTGTAGTCGCCAAACAGAGCCGAAGCAATGGCCTGTCCACCGGCCTGTCCGGGATACCAGGCTTGCAGAATGGCGTCGCACAGCTGTGCTTCACGCGTCAGGGCAACCGATGAACCAGAGAAATTGACAAAGACAATGGGCTTACCGGTTTTCTTCAACTCTTGTAACAGCAGGGTCTGCACGGAGGGCAGTTCGATAGTCTCGCGGTCACCACCCTTGAAGCCGGGGATGCTGATGGGCATCTCCTCGCCTTCGAGTTGGGGTGAAATGCCACCGGCAAAGAGGATGACGTCGGCAGCCTTCACCTTCTGTACGGAGGCTGCAAAGTTGACGGGCACCTCGCGACCGAAGTCGAAGTTGAGCGTGGCACAGTTGCCCTCGCTGGCTCTGAAGTCTATGCGGATATTGTATTCCTTTCCGGCCTCGGCCTGCAACTGGTAGGCACGGTTGTTCTTCATATTAAGGGCTGTGGCCACTTTTTCACCATTGATATAAAGCGTGGCATGTCCCTGGGTCTGGAAGCTGAAAACTACCGGTTCGGTCTTTGCCGGACGGAAAACAGATTCATAGACAGCAGCAAAATTGCCCAGATTAACACCGGGAGCAAAGACGGTGGCTCCGGCTGTGGTGAAATGGAAGGGAGTGCTGATAGAGGTGGTCACATCGGGATTGCCCTCAGTGTCCAGCTTGTTCCAATAAGAGGCCTTGAAGCCTTGCTTGCCGTCGGCACTACACTGCTGGAACAGGCTCTGGATGGCCGTAGACGATGTATGGTCGCAACCGGGCTCATAAATAATCTGTGCTTCGGGCAGATACTGGCGGATGCCTTCGAGCAGGGTGATGGTCTTGCCGGGGAAACCATTGTAGTTGCCCCACTGCATGACGCTGTCGGCGGCATTGGGACCAATAACGGCCACCTTAAGCTGTTTATTCAGCGGCAGCAGATTGCCCTTGTTCTGAAGCAATACAAGGCTTTCCTGCGCCATTTTCAGAGCCAAAGCACGGTGCTCCTTGCTGTCGACCACACTGTAGGAAATATTGTTCCAAAACACGTCGTCATCCATCTCGCCCAACTCAAAGCGTGCCGTAAGCAAACGCTTCAGAGAGCGGTCGATGGTAGCCTCGTCAATCAAGCCTTCCTTCACGGCATCGACCAGGGAAGAATAGCTGTTGCCGCACTCCAGGTCGGTACCCGTAATGACGGCTTTGGAAGTGGCATGCTTGGCATCTGGGTCGGTCTGGTGAGCACCTTCGTTGAAGAAGTCGTTGATGGCCCAGCAGTCGGACAGCACAATGCCCTTGTAGCCCCATTCGTCGCGCAGGATTTGCTGGAGCAGGCGGTTGCTGCCGCAGCAGGGTTCGCCTTCAAAGCGGTTGTAGGCACACATCACTTCCTTTACATCGGCTTCCTGCACCAATGCCTTGAAAGCGGGCAGATAAGTTTCCCACAGGTCGCGCGGAGCAATATCTTCGGCATTGAACGAGTGGCGGTTCCACTCGGGACCCGAGTGTACGGCATAGTGCTTGGCGCAGGCATGCAGTTTGTCGTATTTCTCGCCCTCAGGACCTTGCAGACCGCGTACCACACTGACACCCATCCGGCTGGTAAGGTAAGGGTCTTCGCCGTAGGTTTCCTGTCCACGACCCCAGCGGGGATCACGGAAGATGTTCACGTTGGGAGTCCAGAAGGTCAGGCCCTGATAGATTTGTAGGTCGCCCGACTTGCGGAACTCATTGTGCTTGGCACGGGCTTCATCGCTGACGGCGGTGAAAACATCGTAAAGCAAGGCGTCGTCGAAAGAAGCGGCCATACCGATGGCTTGCGGAAAGACTGTGGCCAGTCCGGCACGTCCTACACCGTGGAGTGCCTCGTTCCACCACACGTACTTCTTGATGCCCAGCCTGGGAATGGCAGGCGAATCGTGCTGCATGAGCGATACTTTTTCTTCAAGGGTGAGCCGGCCTATGAGGTCTGCGGCACGGTCTTCGGGTGCAAGCGAGGTGTCCTGATAGGGCAAGGTCTGCTTGCACGACAGCAAAGCCAGGCACAATGCGCCCGACAGAGCTGCCTGCTTGGCAATCGTTGTCAGATTCATTAGTTTGTGTTTCATGATAAATTTATTTTGGGTATTGATTCAAAAAAATCGTTGGATTTCAGGAGTAAGACAGAGAAGGACAAATGATAGCAGCCATCAGCGTTTCATAAACTCGCGCCGCTGCCCGTCGGGGAATTTCTCGATGGCATAGCGCAACATGGTGCGGGGCATAGACCGGGCGTGCTGTTGCAGGAAACTGACAAGGACTGCTTCGTCCTTTTTGCCTACCTCGCGCAGCATCCAGCCTACGGCCTTCTGCATGAGGTCGTGCGGGGTTTGAAAAAAGCGGGGAGCCAGGAGCAGAATATCGGTGAAATCGCCGTTTTTTATCAGAGTCTGCGTGGCCACAACGGCTATGCGCTGATCCCAGAGCAGGGTTCTGGAAGCCAGGCGATGGAGCACATCGCGGGGCTTATCCTTCAGATATTCGCCCAGGATGTAGGGTGCCGACAGGTCGACCAGGTCCCAGTTGTTGATGCGGGTCGTATGGGCCAGGTAGAAATCGACAATCTCCTTGCGGGCCATTTCATCGCACTTCTTGAAACGTTCCACCAGCATGAGCAAGGCACAAAGGCGACATTCGTGCCAACGGCTTTGAAGCAGGGCGGCAGCTACCTCAAACGGTTCTGCCTTGTGACGCTTTGCCACCAAGCGGGTGTTGGGGACAACAATTCCCAGGAACTCATCGCCCTCGCCGTACTGCCCTTTGCCTGTCTTGAAGAAGCCGGGCAAATAGGTACGCTTCACAGGGTCAACATAGGTTTCGAGTTCCTGCTGTATGCGCGAAGCCAGCAAAAGGGCGTCAGCCGATGGATTTTGTTTCATGTTTGGGGCATTTTTGCAGCAAATATAGCCTTTTTAGCGACGGAATACTACAAAATCATTATAGATTTGCATACAAAACCATGAAAGTGAAACAGGTTGTTAGCCATGCCCTGCAATCGTCAGAGCAAGCGCAAAACAGCCCAAGCCATACACTCCTGCGTATATTGCCCGGCAAAGGCCCGGCGTGCCTCCGAAGAAAGCTTGCAATAAAGGGTCTCGTCAGCAGCAAGTTCGCGCAATCGGGCAATCAATGTATCAGGTTCATTATCAATCAGGAATCCCGTCTTTCCGTCCACCACATAATCCACTACCCCATTGCTGCGGGTCAACAATACCGGTTTGCCAAACTGCATGGCCTGAAGCAACACCAACTGTCCGGAAGACAGATTCCTGTCGCTCAAAGGAATACACACACAGAAACAGCCTTTCAACAAAGAATACATCCGGCTTCCATAACAATGATGCAACACCTCTACATTAGGAGGCAGCGAATCGAAATGTTGCTCGCAAGCTATCTTTAGGGCAAAATCCGTATTCTCAAGGGCACGCACCAGAAAATCATAATCGCGATTGCTCCGGCCCGTTGAAAAGATATAATCACCACGCACCACTTCGCCGGGGCTGTCTATCGGTTCTATGCCCAAAGGTACAAACTGCACTAATCCATCGGGCAAATCGAACAGACGGCTGTACATGGCAACTTCGGCCCGAGAATAACAAATAACCTTTGAGACATGCCGGCAGGTAAGGCAATAGCGGATGTACTTGTGATAAAGACGCCCAAGAAGCCCCTTCTTCTCTTTATAGATAAAAGTCATGACCACAATACGGATGGAAGAACGAATGCGAAATAAACGCAACCAGAAAGCATAATTGAGCGCATAAAACTGCTGCCAGCCCAATACCACCCCATAAGACCGGGCACTCAAGACATAGCGCAATGGAAACAGAAAGTAAAGCAGGTATCGCACGATGGTCCCCAGCCGGGTATGGTAGAAAGGAGTGTTGGTCACACAACTCTTCACATCCCATCGGCCCTGTGTATTCAGGATTCGGGAGAATGACCAATCGTCATCAAGTTTGAAATCTACTAAGACCAGATTACGCATATCAACCAATGGTTTGTAAAAAGATAACGGGCAAGCCAATGCCTGTTGCCTTGCGGCATAGCAGCCCATGCCAGGCACGAAGGATACACCGGGGCTATGCAGGTTTCAGACACCTGCCGTGCGCGCGAAGCAAGCAAAAAGGCGCCAGCCGATGGATTTTGTTTCATATCTGGGGCATTTTTGCAGCAAATATAGACTTTTTAGGGACGGAATACTACAAAATCATTATAGAAGATGCCAAGATTTTATAAATTTGCAAGCTCTAACATCATTGCCACACAGGTATGTTTATTTCAACTACACATAACAGGGTATATAAAGCATTATTGACAATAGCTACAGCATTGTCCATCGGGCTGCTGCATGCACAGACACCACAGGAAAAAGGACTGCAAAGCATCAACTGGGCATCGGCCGAGGCCATCGTGGGTTTTCTGGCCGATGACGAACTGCAAGGACGCGAGGCCGGACAACACGGCTCGCGCATAGCGGCACGCTACCTGGCCGCCTGCCTGAAAGAGGCCGGCGTTGCCCCGCTACTGGAAAGCGGCTACTTGCAGACTTTCGAAGCTTGTGCCCCGGAGAGACAGCGCAGAGGACGCTGGCAAGTACATCCCGACTCTATTGCCCGCCTGAAACAGGGTACGCACCGCACACTGCCAATGGCCAACGTGCTGGGCATGATCCCCGGAGAACGGACGAACGAATATGTGGTGGTAGGAGCGCACTTCGACCACCTGGGCACGGACGAATCGCTGGCCGGCGACAAGATATACAACGGAGCTGACGACAATGCCTCGGGCGTATCGGCCGTGGTGCAGATAGCACGGGCATTCGTGGCAAGCGGACAAAAGCCGATGCGCACGGTCATCATCGCCCTGTGGGACGGAGAGGAAAAAGGTCTGCTAGGGTCGCGCTATTTCACGGAAAACTGCCCTTTCATCGAACAAATCAAAGGTTACCTGAACTTTGACATGATAGGCCGCAACAACAAGCCCGAACAGCCGCGACACGTGGTCTACTTCTACACGGCTGCCAATCCGGCCTTCGGCCAGTGGCTGAAGAATGACATCGGTCGCTATGACCTGAAGCTGGAACCCGACTACCGTGCCTGGGACAAGCCGACGGGAGGAAGCGACAATGCCTCGTTTGCCGTGAAGGGGATACCCATCATCTGGTATCACACAGACGGACATCCCGACTATCACCAACCCACCGACCATGCCGAGCGGCTGAACTGGGAGAAGGTGGTAGACATAACCAAGGCCTCCTTCCTCAATGCCTGGAACCTGGCCAATACAGACAAATACTAACCAACAAACAAACATTGACACTATGGTACTAAACTACATCTGGGTAGCTTTCTTCGTCGTGGCATTCATCGTGGCACTGGGCAAACTGCTGTTCATGGGCGACACGGAAATCTTCACCGCGCTGGTCAACTCCACGTTCGACTCTTCGAAGAATGCCTTTGAAATATCGCTGGGTCTGACGGGCATTCTGGCCCTCTGGCTGGGCATCATGAAGATAGGCGAGCAGAGCGGCATGATAAACGCCCTGTCGCGCTGGCTCAGCCCGGTATTCTGCCGTCTGTTTCCCGACATCCCCAAGGGACATCCGGCCATGGGAAGCATCTTCATGAACCTTTCGGCCAACATGCTGGGACTGGACAACGCCGCCACACCGATGGGACTGAAAGCCATGAAGGAACTGCAGGAACTGAACCCGAAAAAGGACACAGCCACCAACCCGATGATTATGTTTCTGGTCATCAATACCTCGGGGCTTATCTTGATACCGGTAAGCATCATGATGTACCGGGCACAGATGGGGGCCGCACAACCTACCGATATTTTCATCCCCACACTGATTACCACCACCATATCGACTTTTGTAGGAGTAGCCGTGGTCAGCATCAGCCAACGCATAAACCTGTTGTGCAAGCCTATCCTGTTGCTGGTGGGCGGCATTGCCCTGTTCTTCACGGGGCTGGTATACCTGTTTGTCAACGTTGGGCGCGAACAGATGGGTGCCTACTCTACCCTGACAGCCAACATCATTCTGTTCAGCATCATCCTGTTTTTCATAGTCTGGGGCGTATGGAAGAAGATAAACGTCTACGACGCCTTCATAGAGGGCGCCAAGGAGGGTTTTACCACTGCCGTGCGCATTATTCCATACCTGGTGGCTTTTCTCGTTGGAATCGCGGTTTTTCGTACCTCTGGAGCCATGGATTTGCTGGTACAGGGCATAGGCTATCTGATAGGACTGCTGGGAGTGGACACCAGCTTTGTGGGAGCACTGCCTACGGCACTGATGAAGGCCTTGAGCGGCAGTGCGGCCAACGGGCTGATGATTGACGCCATGAACCAGTATGGAGCCGACTCGTTTGTGGGACGCATGAGCTGCGTGGTACGTGGCGCATCGGATACCACGTTCTACATTCTGGCGGTATACTTCGGCAGTGTGGGTGTCAGCAAGACGCGCAATGCCGTGACCTGCGGACTACTGGCCGACCTGTCGGGCGTTGTAGCTGGAATTATCATCAGCTACGTATTCTTTCATTAAAACAACACGCTTCTGCCAGAAAGGCAACAACGTGATAGCATAAATGACTCAATAAACTTTTGTCAGTATGATAACCTACCAAACAGAGGGCGTAGACATGCCCGACATCAAGAAACGGGAGACGACGGAATGGATAAAAGCCGTAGCTGCCACATACGGAAAGAAAATCGGCGAAATCGCCTATATTTTCTGTTCGGACGAAAAGATACTGGAAGTGAACCGCCAGTACCTGCAACATGATTACTACACGGATATCATCACCTTTGACTACTGTGAGGGCAACCGCCTGAGCGGCGACCTCTTCATCAGCCTGGACACCGTGCGCACCAATGCCGAACAATTTGCCGACAATGACTATGAACGCGAACTGCACCGCGTCATCATCCACGGCATCCTGCACCTTTGTGGCATCAATGACAAAGGGCCAGGAGAACGGGAAATCATGGAAGAGGCGGAGAACAGAGCGCTGGGGATGAGAAAATCACAAGCATAAAAACATTTAAGGGCCGACATCAGTTATGCCGGCCCTTAAACATTAATCAGAATATATCTTTTACCTTACTGAAAACTTATAAATACAATGACTGTTGTACTGCTCGCCCGGTTTTAAGAGAGCAGAGGGCCACTGAGGCTTATTAGGAGTATCAGGGAACTTTTGAGTCTCCAGACACACAGAGGCGCGGTGGCCGTAGACAATGCCTTTCTTGCCTGTCAGCGTGCCATCCAGGAAATTGCCCGCATAAATCTGAATGCCCGGTTCGTTGGTGTAAACATCGAGTACAATGCCGCTTTCGGGAGACATCAGCGTAGCACACGGACGGGTGATATCGCCCTTGGTATTCAGCACCCAGTTATGGTCATATCCCTTTCCGTTTTTCAACTGCTGAGAATCATTATTTATTCGTGCACCTATAGCCACAGGAGTACGAAAATCCATCTCTGTACCTTCTACCGGAGCTATCTCGCCGGTCGTCATGAAAGTGCTGTCTACGGGCGTATAGGAATCAGCATCGATGCTCAACAGGTAGTTGGCATTGGACTGAGCCGGATTGCCATCCAGATTGAAATAAGAATGATTGGTCATATTCACCACGGTGGCACGGTCGGTCTCTGCACTGTAACGAATGTCTATGGCATTATCGTCTGTCAAAGAGAAAACCACCTTACACGTTAAGTTACCCGGAAAACCTTCTTCCCCATCCTTCGACAAGTAAGAAAGTTCCAGAGACTGGCTGTTGAGTTGACGGGCATTGAACACCTGATACTGGAATCCGTGAGGACCACCATGCAGACAATGTCCATAGTTGTTTTGAGGCAATTGGTATTCTACACCCTCAACCGTAATTTTCCCTTGATTGATACGGTTGGCATAGCGCCCAATGGTAGCACCGAAGTCTGTGGGATACTTGATATAATCCTGAATGGAATCGAATCCCAAAACTACATCGCGCATGTTTCCATTACGGTCGGGCACCATGATAGAGACAATGCGACCTCCAAAATTGGTGATGCACACTTCCATACCGTTCTTGTTCTTCAGCGTGAACAAATCAGTCTGTTTGCCGTCAACCTCTGTACGGAAATCAGCCGGTTTCAGGCCAGAGGCAGTAGTTTCTGCCATTTGTTTCTCGGTGCAGGCCGACGCACACAGCATTAGGCCTGCCAGTAAAGTTATCAGTTTATTCATATTGCTTTTTATTAGGTTCTATTTCTTCAACAGAAAATGTTCGGAATGCCATGAAAAAACAACATATCCGTTCGCTACAAAAGTAGCTTTCTCTCCTCAAAAACAATAAGAATATTCTGCCAGAAAATAACAGATTTAGGTCAAAGCATGAACAGCCAGACACAATTCTCAACGAAACGCATTCCCCATGTAACCCGGCACGTCGGGCCGGATGGTAGGACCTGAGTTGCGAGATTTCTGGTCGAACAGTACGTCGCGCAGCACTTCATAAATCAGTGGACCGACATCAAATCCCAATTGGAATTTCTCACTGAACTTGATGGTAGGTATCACAATAGGAAGCATCTCCCAACGGCCCGTCGCATTGTTGTAGAAGCGGCGTACACCCATCTCCAGGCTGAAACGCTCGCCTATGTCAAAGCCCATCGTACCGCCATATTGATAGGGATAGGAAAACATGCCCATGGCATTGCCCGCGCCCACCGAGCCGAAGGCCGTAAACCACAAGTGCTCTTGCGGCCGATAGAGCAACGTTCCACCTGCGGTAAATGACTGCCCGCTGAAGTGCATCATGCCTATCTTGACGGCATCGACACTGGCTTGCAACGACAGTTTGTCGTTCAGCGCATAGCTATAGCCCACGGATGCATTGTTCAGCCGCCCAATACCGGGAATACTGGTCTGGCTGCCCGAACCCGTAAATACAAACTTCCGCCCCATACCCAGCACACCACCGGTGCTGTAGTCGCCCCGAAACATAGGAGAAGGATTGGTGTAATAAGGCGGAATGTCTCCCACGCGAGGCTGTACCGGCGGCATCGTCATCGTCCTGTCGCCCAACTGTGGCGTCCGGCCATAATGATCGGCAGGACTTATCACCGAACTGCCCATCGGCATCATCGGCTCCACGTCTCCTATTTGCAGACGTATGCTGTCGTGGCGCACACGTGTACTGTCTTCCTGAGCCGAAGCCCACGAAACGGATGCCAGCAAGGCAACCGCTGCCAATAGTCGAACCATGTATCTCCTTGCTTCCATAAACATTCAGCTTTTTAGTTTTTGAGTTCATACGTTCTGGAGGCATCGTTTGGCATCAACTCTCAATGCAGCGAACGAACAAACTCAATAATCTCGATTCTCCAATATGACGATTATCTGTTCTTAAAGATACAGATTCCGCCCCACTCTCCCTATCGGCCCATTGCTTATTTTTCATTCTTTAACGCAAGGTGTCAACAACCGCAGGTAAAGTTAGCTTCTTACCCCAAACTGACTTTTCCAAGCAATCCAACTTGTACTCGGACGAAAAACGAACACATTAAACCTCCAACGCCCACTCTCCACGAACTGCAACGCTATTTTCATCCCCAAGTCGCACTTGGAAAGCGAAGCAAAATGAAAGCAAAAAGCAGATATAATCTTGCAATCTGCCAAATATAAGTAACAAGAATCGATTATTCTCAGCCAAAATCAATACAAAAAGCCCCTATTCTACTGACACATTGTCTTCAGGCTAACGCCATTTTAAGCCATTTTTTTCGTCTTCTCCACCATCTGTTCGGAAAAACGGGCAGATTTACGTTCCAGGAATCCATCATCCTACCACTGCCGACGACATACCTCCCGCTCCTTCTCCTGAAAACATCCATTCTCAGTCCAAGCTCTTGCAACATGAAACAGCCACCTACAAACAGAACTTTACCAGCTTGCCAGCAACAATGGCCAGCAAGTCGTCCGACAGTAGTTAAGACCTGCCATGATAGGAGTTAACTACTATCGTGTTAGCAGTCCACTGCTATCACGTCAGGAGTTAACACTTATCGCGATAATAGTTAACTGCTATCGCGACAGCAGTCCGGAGCTATTAGGCGAGCCGTTAAATACACAGGTATATTCCATACACGACAACTTTTTAGTACTTTTGTAGCCAGTAACAAACTGACTGCAAGAATGGAATTCAAGTATGATGTTATCGTAATTGGTGCCGGACATGCCGGCTGCGAAGCAGCGGCCGCCGCGGCAAACCTGGGGTCGAAAACGTGCCTCATTACGATGGATATGAACAAAATCGGACAGATGAGCTGCAACCCGGCTGTGGGTGGCATTGCCAAAGGACAGATTGTGCGCGAGATTGACGCATTGGGCGGATTCATGGGCCTGGTGACAGACAAGACGGCCATACAGTTTCGCATTCTGAACCGTTCGAAAGGACCTGCCATGTGGAGCCCGCGGGCGCAGTGCGACCGCAACAAGTTCATCTGGGCCTGGCGCGAAGTGCTGGAAAATACGCCCAACCTGCACATCTGGCAGGACACCGTGCGCCGGTTGCTGGTAGAAGACGGCGAAGTGCGCGGCGTACAGACCATGTGGGGCGTGACGTTCCATGCCCGCTGCGTGGTGTTGACGGCCGGCACGTTCCTGAACGGGCTGATGCACGTTGGCCGAACCATGGTGCCCGGTGGGCGCATGGCTGAGCCGGCTGCTTACGAATTGACCGAATCCATCGCACAAAACGGCATCAGTTACGGCCGTATGAAGACCGGAACTCCGGTGCGCATTGACGGTCGCAGCGTACACTACGAAGACATGGAAATACAGGAAGGCGAAAGTGACTTCCACAAGTTCTCGTTCATGGACACCCCCACCCGTCAGCTCAAGCAACTGCCGTGCTGGACGTGCTTCACCAACGAGGAAGTACACGAGGTTTTGCGCCGCGGACTGCCCGATTCTCCCCTTTTCAACGGACAAATCCAAAGCATCGGGCCACGCTATTGCCCCAGCATCGAGACCAAGATTGTCACCTTCCCCGACAAACCGCAACATCAGCTTTTCTTGGAGCCCGAAGGCGAAACCACACAGGAACTTTACCTGAACGGTTTCTCTTCATCGCTGCCCATGGACATACAGCTGACGGCACTGAAGAAGATTCCTGCCTTCCGCGACATGGTGGTCTACCGTCCCGGCTATGCCATCGAATACGACTACTTCGACCCCACCCAGCTTAAACATACATTGGAGACAAAGCAGGTGCGCAACCTCTTCCTGGCCGGACAAGTAAACGGTACGACCGGATATGAAGAAGCAGCCGGTCAAGGCATCATTGCCGGCATCAACGCACACAGCAACTGCCACGGCGGAGAACCCTTCACGCTGGCAAGAGACGAAGCTTATATCGGCGTACTCATCGATGACTTGGTGACAAAAGGCGTCGACGAGCCCTACCGTATGTTTACATCGCGTGCCGAATATCGCATCCTGTTGCGTATGGACGACGCCGACATGCGCTTGACCGAACGTGCCTGGAAGCTGGGATTGGCAACCAACCAACGCTACGAATTGCTGGTGAAGAAGCGCGAGGCAGTGGAGCGCATCATTGAATTTGCCCGCAACTACTCCATCAAGCCCGCACTCATCAACCCGGCGCTAGAAACACTCGGCACTACACCGCTGCGCCAGGGATGCAAACTGATAGACCTGATAAACCGCCCGCAAATCACACTCGACAATATCGCAGCACACATTCCTGCCTTCCGCCGTGAGCTGGACAAGGTGAACGAACGGAAAGAGGAAATACTGGAAGCAGCCGAGATTCTCATTAAATACAGCGGCTACATTGAACGCGAACGTATGATAGCCGACAAGCTGGGTCGACTGGAGAGCATCAAGATAAAAGGAAAGTTCGACTACAACTCCCTGCAATCGCTCTCTACCGAAGCCCGTCAGAAGCTGACGAAGATTGACCCCGAAACCATAGCACAAGCCAGCCGCATACCGGGTGTATCGCCCAGTGACATCAACGTGCTGCTGGTGCTTTGCGGACGATAGAAAGCAGACGCGTTCCACGTGAAACAAAAGGTTGAACTAACAAATTTAAATATACTGATTATGAGCAAAGAAACTCTACTGAAAAGTATCAGAACCGTGCCCAATTTTCCACTACCCGGCATTCTGTTCTACGACATCACCACACTGCTGAAAGACTACGACTCACTGAAGGAACTTTCAGACATCCTCTACGATATGTACAAGGACAAAGGCATCACCAAAGTAGTGGGTATTGAGTCCAGAGGTTTCATCTTGGGCGCCATCTTGGCTGTCCGCCTGGGAGCCGGCTTCGTCCCGGCACGCAAGCCAGGCAAGCTACCCGCCGAGACCATCGAAGAAAGCTTCAGCAAAGAATACGGAACAGACACCATACAGCTCCATAAGGATGCAATCAAGGAAGACGACGTTGTACTGCTCCACGACGACCTGCTGGCCACCGGCGGAACCATTGCCGCTGCTTGCCGCCTGGTAAAGAAACTGCGCCCGAAAAAGATATATGCCAACTGCATAATCGACATTGCCGAACTGCACCCGAAAGACCTGTTTGGCGATGAAATCGAAACAACTGCGGTGATTACGGTATAAATTCATGGAAGAGCTCAGAACAAACGAGTATCTGCGAGGCATCGTACTGAACCTGCCCGAAAAGCCGGGAATCTATCAGTACTTGAACACGGAAGGCACGATTATATACGTTGGAAAGGCCAAAAACCTGAAACGACGCGTGTCTTCCTACTTCAACCGCGAGCACGAGCCGGGCAAGACGAGAGTGCTTGTCAGCAAGATTGCCGACATACGCTACATCGTGGTGAATACGGAAGAAGATGCACTGCTGCTCGAGAACAACCTGATTAAACGGTATAAGCCGCGCTACAATGTACTGTTAAAGGACGACAAGACCTACCCTTCCATCTGCGTGCAGAACGAATACTTTCCGCGCGTTTTCAAAACACGGCGTATCATCCGCAACGGTTCGTCTTACTACGGTCCTTACAGCCATGTACCGTCCATGTATGCGGTACTCGACCTGATAAAGCACCTCTACCCGCTGCGCACCTGCAACTTCAACCTTTCGCCCGAGAACATACGGGCCGGCAAGTTCAAAGTATGTCTGGAATACCATATCAAGAACTGTGCAGGACCATGTGTAGGGCTGCAAAACATGGAAGAGTACCAGAAGAACATCGATGAAATCAAGGAAATTCTGAAAGGCAATACACAGGAAGTAGCCCGCAAGCTCTACAACCAGATGCAGGAACTTGCGGAAGAGATGAAGTTTGAGGAAGCGCAGAAACTGAAAGAAAAGTATCTACTGCTGGAAAACTACCGTTCGAAGTCGGAAGTGGTAAGCAACGTACTGCACAACATCGATGTATTCGCCATAGAGGAAGACACCGATCAAAAGGCAGCTTTCATCAATTACCTGCACATTACCAAGGGAGCCATCAACCAGGCCTTCACCTTCGAATACAAGAAGAAGCTCAACGAGAGTCTGGAAGAACTGCTGGCACTGGGCATCGTGGAAATGCGCGAACGCTATAAAAGTACGTCGCGCGAAATCATTGTCCCCTTCCCGCTGGACATAGAGCTGAAAAACGTAGAATTCACCGTGCCGCAACGCGGCGACAAGAAGAAACTGCTCGACTTGTCCATACTGAACGTTAAGCAGTATAAAGCCGACCGGCTGAAGCAAAGCGACAAATTGAATCCGGAGCAGCGCACCGTCAGACTGCTGAAGGAAATACAGGACCAGCTGCACCTGGACCGCCTGCCCATGCAGATAGAGTGTTTCGACAACTCGAACATACAAGGCTCCGACCCCGTGGCCGGTTGCGTGGTCTTCATCAAGGGTAAACCTTCAAAAAAGGACTACCGGAAGTACAACATCAAGACCGTGGAAGGTCCCGACGACTACGCCTCCATGCAGGAAGTCGTCAGAAGGCGTTATCAGCGCGCCATTGACGAGAACGCGCCTTTGCCTGACCTTCTTATCACCGACGGTGGAAAAGGCCAAATGAGCGCCGTAAAAGAGGTCATAGACGAACTGGGGCTGAACATCCCCATTGCCGGACTGGCCAAGGATGGACGACACCGCACGTCGGAACTGCTTTATGGCTTTCCGCCCCAATCCATCGGGATGAAGCAAGGCACACCGCTCTTCAACCTGCTGACACGCATACAGGACGAGGTACACCGCTATGCCATCACCTTCCACCGCGACAAGCGGAGCAAACGCCAGATTTCATCGGTATTCGACGAAATAAAAGGCATCGGCGAAAAGAGCAAGACAGCCCTGCTGAAAGAATTCAAGAGCGTGAAGCGAGTAAAGGAAGCCCCGATGGAGAAACTGGCTGCCGTAGTAGGCGAAGCGAAGGCCAAGATTATAGCAGACTACTTTAAACAAACGGAAGAAGGGACAGAAACAAACGATTAATTTGTAACTTTGCCCTGACCGAAGAAGATTAGTAATACGCAACCAACAAAACAATCATAACCAATATGAGAGTAGTAATACAACGCGCCGGACATGCCTCCGTCACCATCAACGGCGTTTGCAAGTCGTCCATCGGAAAAGGAATGATGATACTGGTGGGCATTGAAGACAGCGACGGGCAGGAAGACATTGACTGGCTGTGCAAGAAGATAGTCAACCTGCGCATTTTCGACGATGAAAACGGCATAATGAACCGTTCCATACTGGAAGACGGCGGCGATATTCTTGTCGTCAGCCAGTTCACTCTGCACGCCTCTACCAAGAAAGGGAACCGCCCCTCGTACATCCGGGCCGCCAAACCCGAGATTTCCGTCCCGCTCTACGAACGCTTCTGCCACGACCTGAGCCAGGCACTGGGCAAGCCCATAGGCACCGGTGAATTCGGGGCAGACATGAAGGTAGAACTGATGAACGACGGTCCCGTGACCATCTGCATAGACACCAAAAACAAAGAATAAACAAACCATGACCCTGAAAGAAGCACAACAGACCGTGGACGCCTGGATAAAGGAATACGGCGTCCGCTACTTCAGCGAACTGACCAATATGGCCGTTTTGACCGAAGAAGTGGGTGAACTGGCACGCGTCATGGCGCGCAAGTATGGCGACCAGTCGTTCAAGCCCGGTGAAAAGGAGAATATCGATGAAGAGATAGCCGACATCTTCTGGGTACTGCTCTGCATCGCCAACCAGACCGGCGTAGACCTGACCCAGGCTTTTGCAGCCAGCCTTGACAAGAAAACCCGCAGAGACAAGAACAGACATATCAACAACCCTAAACTGAAAGAACATGGAGAAGAATGAACCTACAACAAGCAAGTATGACGCTGCCCTGGCCAAGTATGACACGCAGCTGAACGATGAAGATATAGCAGCAAAAACAGCCCAAATCATCGAAGAAAAAGCAGCCGGAAACCACACGGAAGAAGTAAAGAAATTCCTTTTCCACTGCATTGACCTGACCACGCTGAACACCACCGACAGCGATGAAAGCGTGATGAACTTCGTCAAAGGCGTCAACCGGCTGGATGAAGAATATCCCGACCTGAAGAACGTGGCAGCCATCTGCGTCTACCCCAACTTTGCCGAAGTGGTGAAAGACACACTCGAAGTGGAAGACGTGAAGATAGCCTGCGTGGCCGGCGGATTCCCCTCGGCACAGACCTTCACCGAAATAAAGGTGGCCGAGGCTGCCATGGCACTGATGGACGGTGCTGAGGAAATTGATATCGTGATGAACGTGGGCAAGTTTCTGAGCGAAGACTACGAGAACCTGTGCGACGAAATACAAGAACTGAAAGAGACCTGCAAAGAGCATAAACTGAAAGTCATTCTGGAGACTGGAGCCCTGAAAACAGCCTCCAACATCAAGCGCGCAGCCATCCTGGCCATGTATGCCGGTGCCGACTTCATCAAGACTTCTACCGGCAAACTGCAACCCGGCGCCACGCTGGAAGCAGCATACGTGATGTGCCAGGCCATCAAGGAATACCACAAACTGACCGGCAACAAGATTGGTTTCAAGCCCGCCGGAGGCATCAACAGCATCAGCGACGCCATCAACTACTACACCATCGTGAAGGAAGTGCTGGGCGAAGAATGGCTGAACAACGGCCTGTTCCGCCTGGGCACCAGCCGCCTGGCCAACCAGCTGCTGAGCGACATCACTGGCAAGGACACAAAGTTCTTCTGATAGCCCACATCGCTGCTTGCAAGCCTCACGGAAACAACCGATATGACACCACATATCGGCTGTAAGCAACAAGGGTGTATCAAAACAAAAGCATCTGAAACTCTCCTCCATCACGGATGCCTTTGTTTTGTTACACCCTTACTTTTTATCGCTACAGCAACCCACAACAAAGGTCAGAAATAGAATTTATATTAGCCGGAAACTAAAATAATGTACAAGCCAAGAACACGAAAAAGTGCGTGAAACCTGCCCAAATGTGAAGTTTCACAGCAAATGCGTAGCATACAAATACTTATCAGCCCGGGTGAAAGCGTGAAACTTGCACAAAGAAAAATGTTTTCCCATGTGTGTGTAGACAAAAAGGTGAAAGAATAGCATCGCACGCTACCCTATCATGCCGTTTCAGGATAAGAAAGAAAGCCTGAACAGACAAGAAAAAGCCTGTTAACCACCTGCCCGAAAGTAGTCTACTCCCTACATGATAGCAGTACACTTCCAGCACGATAGTAGTACACTCCCAGCGCGATAACAGTTAACTCCTAACGCGATAGCAGTACACTCCCAATACGATAGCAGTTAACTGCCAACAAAGACACTCCAAGCCGACAAAAGGAAACAAAAAAAGCGGGATTATTTCTCCCGCTCAACCACATAGTCCAGATAGGCCACCAACGCCCGCTTGACATCCGTGTCGGGCACTCCCGACAAGAGTTCGAGCGCTTTGGTCCGATAGTCGCGCATCACCTGCTCGGCATACTCAATACCGCCATTTTGCTTGGTGAAATCAACCAAACGGCCGATTTCATCGACAGTAGCCGTGCCTTTCTTCACCTTTACGGCCAGCTCGGCAGCCTCGGCGTTGCCTGTAGAATTCAGGGCGTAGAGCACCGGCAAGGTCAGCTTGCCCTCACGCATGTCGTTGCCTGTAGGCTTCCCTATCTCGCGACTTTCATAATAGTCGAATATATCGTCCCTAATCTGGAAACAAAGTCCAATGTATTCGCCAAACCGATAGGCCAAATCCACCTTTTCATCGCTGGCACCTACCGAAAGCGCACCTGCCTTGGTACATGCGGCAAAGAGGGTGGCCGTCTTCTGGCGGATAACCTCGTAATAAACATCCTCGGAAAAGCGTATGTCGTTGACGTTGGAAAGTTGCAGCAACTCGCCCTCGGAAAGTTCCTGTCCCAGGCGCGACACGACGTCAATAATCGGAAGACTCCTTGTGCGCTCCACCTGCACCAGCGAAGTTGCCAGCAGATAGTCACCTGCCAGCACAGCCACCTTATTATTGAACGTGGCGCATACCGACTGCTGTCCGCGGCGTTCCGTACTCTCGTCCACCACGTCATCGTGCACCAGACTGGCATTGTGCAACAGCTCCAACGACACAGCCGCATGCAGTGTGGCCTGACACACCTCTCCGTTGAGTTTGGCCATCAGGAGTACCAACATGGGGCGCATCATCTTGCCACTCTTCTGCCCGATGTGCTGCAATACGCTATTCAACAAAGGATTGCTACTGGATAAAGTAGTTTCAAAAAGATGCTTGAAACTGTCCAGTTCGACAGATATGGGGGATTTGATAAGGGATATACTGTCCATACGCTACTATTTGAGCACAAAAATAGTAATAAAACACTTAATACGATATTTTTTTGTACTTTTACCTTTTAAAAAAGGATAAATCTATGAACCAAGACAATAAACTCTTTCTGCTCGACGCCTATGCGCTCATCTATCGTGCCTACTACGCACTTATCAAAAATCCGCGCATCAACTCCAAAGGACAGAATACTTCGGCCATATACGGCTTCGTCAATACGCTGGAAGAAGTGCTGCGTACCGAGAAGCCCACACACATCGGCATAGCCTTCGACCCGGCCGGACCCACCTTCCGCCACGAGGCCTACGAACAATACAAGGCCCAGCGCGAAGAAACGCCCGAAGCCATCCGCTTCTCCGTACCTATCATAAAGGATATTATCCGCGCCTATCGCATCCCCATCCTGGAAGTGCCCGGCTACGAGGCCGATGACGTCATCGGCACCCTGGCCACCGAAGCCGGCCGACGGGGCATCACCACCTATATGATGACACCCGACAAGGACTACGGCCAGCTGGTGACTGACAACGTGTTCATGTACCGCCCCAAGCACACGGGCGGGTTTGAGGTGATGGATGTGGAAGCCGTAAAGGCAAAGTTCAACATCGAGTCTACGTCACAAGTCATCGACATGCTGGGACTGATGGGCGACTCGTCGGACAACATTCCCGGCTGCCCCGGCGTAGGCGAAAAGACGGCGCAGAAACTCATCGCCCAGTTTGGCAGCATTGAAAACCTGCTGGCAGGCACCGACCAACTGAAAGGTGCGCTGAAAACAAAAGTGGAGGCCAACCGCGAACAAATTGTCTTCTCCAAATTCCTGGCCACCATCAAAACCGACGTGCCCATCGCCCTCGACATGGAAGCGCTGGTGCGCGAAGAACCCGACAGCCAGGAGTTGCGCCGCCTCTTCGAGGAACTGGAGTTCCGCTCCTTCATCAGCCGCATACTGAACAAGGACAACACGGGCGACTCCTCCCCTACCCCATCGGCTCCGGCCGCCGACCCTTATGCCGGCACACTCTTTGCCGCCTCCAACCAGACGACGGACAACGACCGGCCGAAAGCACCCGCCGGCCTTCCCATCCAAGGCGATTTATTCGCCGAAATTTCGACCGAGGGGACGGATGGTGCAGAAAATTCGAGCCTAAAACGCTTAGAAATGCTCGATGTGGACTATCAACTGGTTGATACAAAGGGGAAAAGAGCCAAATTAATTCAAAAGTTGCTTACAACGAAAATTCTCGCAATAGATACCGAAACCACGGGCACCGAGCCAATGGAGGCCGAATTGGTGGGAATGAGCTTCAGTTGCGCCGAAAATCAGGCCTGGTATGTACCGGTTCCGGCCGAACGTGAAGAAGCTTTAAATATTGTAAACGAATTCAATCCGATCTTCTCGAAGGAGGAAATCAGCAAAGTAGGCCAGAACATCAAGTACGACCTCATCGTCCTGAGCAACTACGGCGCCCAGGTACGTGGCTCGCTGTTCGACACCATGATTGCCCACTACGTGCTCCAACCCGAACTGCGCCACAACATGGACTACCTGGCCGAAATTTACCTGCGCTACCAGACCATACACATCAATGAACTGATAGGCCCCAAGGGAAAGAACCAAAAGAACATGCGCGACCTGCCACCGGCCGACGTCTACCGCTACGCCTGCGAAGACGCCGACGTCACCCTGAAGCTGAAGAACGTGCTGGAGCAGGAACTCAAAAAACAAGGAGCCGAAGAACTATTCTATAATATAGAAATGCCGCTCGTTCCCGTGCTGGTCAGCATGGAGCGCAACGGCGTGCGCATTGACACCGAAGCACTGAAGCAATCGTCGGCCCACTTCACTGCCCGCATGAAGGAGATAGAAGAAGAAATCTACAGCCTGGCGGGAGAGACCTTCAACATAGCCTCGCCCAAACAGGTAGGCGAAGTACTCTTCGACAAACTGAAGATTGGCGGCAAACCCAAGAAGACCAAGACGGGCCAGTACGTCACCTCCGAAGAAGTGCTCGAAAGCCTGCGCGGCAAGCATCCTGTCATCGGCAAGATACTGGAGCACCGCGGACTGAAGAAACTGCTGGGCACCTACATCGACGCCCTGCCCCAACTCATCAATCCGCGCACCGGACGCATACACACTTCCTTCAACCAGGCAGTCACCGCCACCGGCCGCCTCAGCTCCAGCAACCCCAACCTGCAAAACATCCCCATCCGCGACGAGGACGGCAAGGAAATACGCAAAGCCTTCATCCCCGACGACGACTGCGAGTTCTTCTCGGCCGACTATTCGCAGATTGAGCTGCGCATCATGGCCCACCTGAGTGGCGACCGCAACATGATAGAAGCCTTCAACAGTGGACACGACATCCACGCCGCCACTGCTGCCAAGGTATATAAGGTAAGCATCGACCAGGTGACCGCCGACATGCGCCGCAAGGCCAAGACCGCCAACTTCGGCATCATCTATGGTATCTCCGTCTTCGGCCTGGCCGAGCGTATGAACGTAGACCGCAAGGAGGCCAAGGAACTTATCGACGAATACTTCGCTACCTATCCGCAGGTGAAGGAATACATGGACCGCAGCATAGCCGTGGCCCGCGAACACGGATACGTGGAAACCATCTTCCACCGCAAGCGCTACCTGCCCGACATCAACTCGCGCAACTCCGTAGTGCGAGGCTACGCCGAGCGAAATGCCATCAACGCTCCCATTCAGGGAAGCGCTGCCGACATCATCAAAGTAGCCATGGCGCACATCCATCAGCGCCTGCTCAGTAACAATCTGAAAGCAAAAATGATTCTGCAGGTACACGACGAACTCAATTTCAGCGTTCCCAAAGCAGAAAAAGAACTTGTGCAGCAGATTGTCATCGAAGAGATGGAGAACGCCATCCACCTGCACGTACCCCTCAGAGCCGACCACGGTTGGGGCAGCAATTGGCTGGAAGCGCACTGATAATCAAACGAAAGCGGCTAACTATCGACCGCGGAGGCAGAAAAAGAAGACACTGTCATCCGTTCGAATCGGCCAAAATGCCAGTGCCTCCGGGCCTATAACTTTATTTAACTTACAATCAGAAAGCGACGAAAGCTGTAGCATCGTGCTACAGTTTGTTCGGCAAAATATCCGGTAAGCTCACTACCGGATATTTTTTTGTCACCAATCTTACCAAAAGGAAAGCGCTAAAAAGGCCCTCTTCTTGACAAATAGATAAAAATATGCTAATATCAGAACAATGTGTCAATATAATGCGTACCTTTGCGCCCGGTTTTAGGAAACCAAGTAGAAAATAGAAAGTTCAACTAATAAAAATATCAGCTATGAAATCTTTAAAAACATTGATTCTGTCTTCAGTTATTATGGTATGTGGCATGAATGCTTTTGCCAAGTATGAGAACAACCTCGTTTACAATTCGAAAGAAGTAAACGGCGTAACCACTGCCAAGACCGTGTATAAGCACGAAGGCAACACCCTGCAGAACTACATGCAGTACAATTACAAGTATGATGACCAGCAGCGTAAGATTGAAACTGACGCCATGAAATGGAACGCCAAGACCAGCAGCTGGGAAAACGACATGCGCATCTGCTACAGCTATCAGGGCAAGAGCATGACCACTACTTACTACAAGTGGAACAAGAAGAAACAGGACTACGTGTTGGTTCCCGAAATGACCGTCACTATGGACAACCCCAACATGTAATCCAGCAAACAAACATTCTCTCTTAAAACAGTAAACTAACACTCATAACTATAACCAAACCTTTTTATCACATTCTGGAAGCCGGAGTACGCGATGTATCCCGGCTTTTTCTTTGTCCATCACCTCCCTTCCAAAGTACAGGCTAAAGAATATTTCGTATCTTTACGCTGTTTTTCCATCATTCGTTTATTCACTTTCACTATAAACAGCAAGCTTATGGACAATCCGCACATACTCGGCACAGAACGCATCGGCAAGCTGCTCGTGCAATACTCCATCCCGGCCATCATCAGTATGACCATCGTTTCGCTCTACAACATCATCGACAGCATCTTCATAGGCCACGGCGTAGGTCCCATGGCCATTGCCGGACTGGCCATCACCTTCCCCCTGATGAACCTCACTGCCGCCTTCTGCAACCTTGTCTCGGCCGGAGGCTCCACCATTTCTTCCATCAAGCTGGGACAGCAAGACCTGAAGGGTGTCAACAAAGTGCTGGGCAATACACTGATGCTTTGTCTCATCAATTCCGTAGTATTCGGCGGACTCACCTTCCTTTTCCTCGATCCCATCCTGCGTTTCTTCGGAGCCAGCGCAGAGACACTACCCTACGCCCGCGACTTCATGCAAGTCATCCTGCTGGGCACCCCCATTACCTTCACCATGATAGGCCTCAACCACGTGATGCGTGCCACCGGCCACCCCAAGAAGGCCATGCTAACCTCACTCACCACCGTTGTCTGCAACATTATCCTCGCCCCTCTCTTTATCTTCCAGTTCGACTGGGGCATACGCGGTGCCGCATTGGCCACCATCATTTCACAGTTCTTCGGCACCCTTTGGGTACTCAACCACTTCCTACAATCCTCTAACCCCATACGTCTGCAACGCGGATTCTACCGCATGCAGCGCCGCATCGTGGGCAGCATCTTCTCCATCGGCATGTCGCCCTTCCTCATGAACGTTACCGCCTGCGCCATCGTCATCCTCATCAACAACGGCCTCCAGCGTCACGGCGGCGACATGGCTATCGGTGCCTACGGCATCATCAACCGCCTGCTCATGCTCTACGTCATGGTCGTGCTGGGTCTGACCATGGGCATGCAGCCCATCATAGGCTACAACTTCGGCGCCCGCCAGCTGCCTCGTGTCAAGCATACCCTGCGTCTGGGCATCGTGACCGGCGTGTGCATCACCAGTAGCGGATTCCTCATCTGCGAACTCTTTCCGCACGCCGTAGCCTCTGTCTTTACCTCCGACCAGGCTCTTATCGACATGGCTGCCCACGGCGTACGCATCTGCATAGCCATCTTCCCCTTCGTAGGCGCACAGATAGTCATCGGCAACTTCTTCCAGAGCATCGGCAAGGCCAAGGTCAGCATCTTCCTGTCCCTCACCCGCCAGCTCATCTACCTGCTGCCCTGCCTCCTCATCTTCCCCCGGTTCATGGGGCTCGACGGCATCTGGACCAGCATGCCCGTCAGCGATTTCTTCGCCTTCCTGACGGCCCTGTTCATGCTGCTGTGGTACATCAAGAAGCACCGTCTGATGCCTCCGCCATCGCAGGAGTCCCGTCCGCTCACCGCCGAGCACTAACCGCTCACCCCCTCACCGCTTATCACTAACCACTTACCGCTGTTTATTCACTCTTGATGCTCAGCACCGGATTCTCATTGGCTATCCGCCACGCCTTCAGCACCACCGCTGACGCCACAAGTCCTAACAGCAGGATAACCAGCAGGGCATAGAGTGCACCGGACAGGGCGGCTGCGTCGCTGAACCGCTCCATCCACACCCGACCGGCCCACCGGGCAGCCAGCACGCCCGCCAGCACCGAAGGAACGGAGAGCCAAAGTACCTCGCGCAAGAGCAACCACAGGACATGACCACGCCCGGCACCGTTCACCTTGCGTATGGCTATCTCCTTCGAGCGAAGGCGGATTTCGTCATTCACGTACCCTATCAGCCCCATCAGCACAATGAACAGAATGGCCACGGACGAAAGCAGCACCACGTTGCGGAAGATGCGCACGGCGTTGGCCTGACGGCTGATATCCTGCTCCATGGAGCGGAACACCAGATTGCCCTGCGGCCAGATGCGCGCCATATCTTCATTCAGGCGGCGCAGATTGTCGTCGGCAGGCTCCTTCAGTCGTACGGAGACCGACGTCCCCACACCCTCGCACCACTCCACCATCACGGGTTCGGCATCGTTCACACCAGCCGGAAAAGCAAAGCTGTCCAGCAGTCCTACCACCGTACCATAGTCATTCACCCGACGGCCTATCGGACTGTCCGTCCACCCCATCCGTTGGCAGAAGGCACTGTTCACCAGCAGTTGCCCGTTGCCCGTCAGGTTGTGCCCTTCCTTCAGCCGGAGGCCGATGAAAGGCAGGTAGTCGGCAGTGAACCAGGCGTTGCGCGGAAAGAACAGTTCGTTGCCCTGCGCATCGCACACCTGCCGGTTGGACACGAAGCCCTGCATCGTACAATTCGACGAGGCAACCGACTCCACATAAGGCAAATGCCGCAACTGCGCACACAGTTGTTCACCGTCCAGTTGCCCGCGGTAGGCGATAGCCACGCGGTCGGGATTCCAGCCACGGTCGCGCTCTGTCAGATGATAATATTGCACCGCCACTATCAGCAGCATGCCCAGCACAAAGGCCACTCCGGCAAACTGCACCACCAGCAACGTACGTTTCCAGCCCCGGCGACCCGATGTATAACGCCGGAACACCTGCGTCACGGGGATGCGGGCAAACACCCCTGCCGGCAGGCAACCGCCCACCGCCAACAGCAGCGCCACCACGCCAAGCGGAGCATACAGGTGGGCCGGCGCAAAGAGTACATCGAGGGGAACACCCGCCAACTCCTCCATCGAGTCGCGAAACAGCAGCACCAGTACCACGGCCAATGCCAACGCCATGGCTACGACCAGAGCCGTCTCCAGCAGAAACATGCCGAAGATGCTTCCACTACCCGCACCGCTGCACTTGTGCACGCCTATGGCCTTGGCGCGCCCCGTCAGCGACGATACCGATACCAACACATAGTTGAACGCCGTGACCAGCAGCAGTACCGTGCCCAGGAAGGCCATGATGCCCACCATCTTGCACACCTGCGGATTGGCCAGGTGCTCACTGCGCAGGGGAGCGATATGTACCGACAGTTCCAGCCCGCTGTCGGGTGGCAGGTGGCGGGCTATGGCGGCAGTCAGCCGCTCATTCAGCCAGGCGGCATCGCTGCTGCTGCGCAGGCGCACAAAGCCGTTATAGTTGCCACCGCTGTTCCAGCCCGTTGCCCACCGCGTATGCCGCCCTATGGTGGCAAAGGACACCACCGCCTCAGGCCGCTTCTCCAGCGATGTGTTCAGCGGCACGTCACGGAAGATACCTTTTACCAGCAGCACGACCTCCTCGCCCCAGATGTCATAGCTCACCGTCTTCCCCATGGGATCTTCGCTGCCAAACATACTGCGCGCGCCGCTCGCCGAGAGGAAAACCACATCAGGGTTGGCCAGGTCCTGCGGATTGCCCTCCAACACATCCAGCCCCATGACCGGGAAGAACAGCGTATCGCCCATTACAGTCTGCAACTTCATCCTCCGGTCGCCCAGCCGGTAGTCATCGTCAAACAGCGTACAGCACACCGTGGCTCCCTCCACCCGGTCGGGATATTCCTCGGCTATCGTAGCCGGAACGGGAATCAGCGTATAGACCGACTCCTTACCCTGCGCCACTCCATCTTTCAGCCATCCGGTCTTCACCTGATAGAGCTTGTCGGCCTCGCGGTAGAAATTGTCGAAACTCAGTTCAAAGGCTATCCGCGCAAAGAGAAACACGGACACCAGCAGCCCCAACGACAGCGAAACAACCTTGATGACATTACTGCCTGCCCTATGGGTCAAGCTTTGAACGGCGTAATATAGGTATCGAAACATAGATAACGGATATTTAATTTATGAACTCTTGCCTTCTGCCGAGCCAGGTATTAAGACTACAGCAGAAAGATGCCTGCAATTTCTATTTTCATTCTTCACTCCAAAGTTGTTTTCCCCTCACATAAAACCTGTCAAAGCCCGAAAAGCAGCCTGTCTTCAGACTGCAGTTATGTATCTTCAGGCTAAAGATACACATCTTTAGGTTAAAGATTTGTATCTTTAAGCTGAAGATAGAGATTTCAGCACACAAGGCCGACTTTTATCACGACCTCTCACAACATTCCGGTAAAGCTTTCAGGAGCAAAGTGTCCAATGGTAATTAAGTTTGTAAGCTTATGAGTTGTGTAAGTTCTTGAGTTTTTGAGTTTATAAATTACCAGGAAAATACTAACCACTGACCGTTAACCTCTCACCGCTTACCACTTACCACTCACCACTTACCACTGCCTACTCACTCTTAATACTCAGCACCGGATTCTCATTGGCTATCCGCCATGCCTTAAGCACCACCACTGCCACTACGAGCGCCAGCAGCAGAAGAGCCAGCAGAACAAGCCACAGAGGACTGACCACCGCCTGCTCGACGAACTGTCCCAGCCAGACACGACCCACCAGCCAGGCCGCTACCGTGCCGGCCAGCACCGTAGGCACCGCCACACGCAGAATGCCACGCATGAGCAGGCGCAGAATGTCGGCCACACAGGCACCGTTCACCTTGCGGATGGCTATCTCCTTCGAGCGACGCCGGGTCTCGTCGCCCACGTAGCCAATGAGTCCCACCAACACAATAAGCATGATGAAGGCGGAAGTGAGCCAAACGGCATTGCGGAAGCGGGAGACATTGGAATACATGTCTCTGACCTTATCAGCCAGCGGGACAAAGTGCAGGTAAACGTCGGGGAAGGTTTCCTCGACAAAAGCATTCAGCCGGCGCAGGTTGTCGCCGTAGGGAGGCTTGAGGCGGACTTCAGAGACCAGGTTGGCGTAAGGATTTGCCACCAGGACAATGGCCTGCTGGGGCGACTCAAAGCCTTCGTTACGCACATCGCGGAAGACTCCCACAATGGTACCCCAATCGTCGGGCACATTGTTCAAGCGTTTGCCCACAGCACCGTCAGTCCACTTCATGCGGCGCACCACTTCCTCGTTCACAAGCAGGTCGAACATCTTCTGCATCGTCCTGCCCTCCACTATTTCAATGCCCATCACGTCGGGGTAATTATAGTGCACGTAGTTGAAGTTCAGCGTACACAGCCTGTCGCCGTTGTTAGCATACAGTCCCTGCGTCCAGTACTGCCACAAGACACTGGAGGTAGACATGGTGATGTCTTCCACGTATGGCTGACGCCGCATATAGTCGTATATATTTTCCAGTTTACGATAGTCCAGCCGGCCTTCCGCCTCCACCAGTCCCGGCAGACGGATACCCATGTCGCGCCCCATCAGCAGGCTGTATTGCAGTATGGTGAACACCAGCAAGCCCAGTACAAAACTGACTCCGGCAAACTGCACCGCCAGCAGCGTACTTTTCCAGCCCCGCTTGCCGTCGGTATAGCGGCGGAACAGCTGGGTGACGGGGATGCGGGCAAACATACGCCCCGGCAATACGCCTGCCACCAACAGCAGAAGCACCACCGTGAGCAGCGGCACCCAAAGCGTCTGCCACGTGAAGAGCTCACGCAGCTCCACGCCCAGCACCTCGCTGACAAGGTCACTGCAAAGCCCTATCAGCACCACCGACAGCACGGCAGCCACCAGGATGAACAGTCCCGTCTCTACCAGCGACATGGCAAAGATGCTGCCCTGCCCGGCCCCGCTACACTTGTGCACACCCACCGCCTTGGCACGGTTGCCGAGCGAAGCAATGGTGACCAGTATATAGTTCATGGCCGATACGAAGAAGATGACAAAACCCAGCACGCCCAGGATGAGAAGCCGCTGGCGGGTGTCAGGGTCGTCGGTATGTTTCTGCGGCAAAGGCAGGACGCTGTATTCGTACTTCCAGCCGTCGCGTTCGGTGTCGGTGTATTGTTGCACGGTGCGTTGCAGGTTGGAGTTGACAGCCGTCACGTCGGCAGTATTACGCAGGCGCAGGATGGCATAGAACATGTCGTTCCATGCCCAGCCGTTGCCGTTGTAGTAGCCGCCGTTGCGATGAATGGAAGCCAGGAAATCATGGCGGAGCAGGCTGTTGTGCGGCATGTCGCGGTAGACGCCGCATACGGTCAGCGTATCTCTCTTGTCCAGTTCCAGCAGCTTGCCCACAGGGTCTGTGTCGCTGCCGAATGTCTTGCGGGCAAAGCTCTCGGACACAAAGGCCGCATCAGGTCTGATGAGGTCCTGCGGATTGCCCCGCAGCACTTCGATGCCCATGGTTCGGAAGAAACAGGTGTCCACCATCAGGTATTTCGCCCCTTCCAGTCGCCGCCTCTCATAGAAGACGGGCTTATCGTCAGAAGGATACACGGTAGTGCCGCTCTCCACCCACTGCGCCATATCCTGAGCCAACGTAGGTGCCACCGCATCGTAGACTGTATAGTCGTAACCCGTATAAGCTGTGTGTTTATCCGCTGTATTGGTCACCTTAACACGAACAATGGCCAGCCGGTCGGCCTCGGGATAACAGCGGTCGTAATTCAACTCGTAGGCTATCTGCGAAAAGAGCAGCACCCCCACGGTAAGCCCCAGCGTCAACGACAGCAGCTTGACAAAACTGGAGGCATGACCGCGAAGCAGGGTCTGGAGAATATAATACAAACGTCTCATGGGTAGATGAGTTTTTTAAGTTCTTGAGTTTTTGAGTTTATAAGTTATCAGGAAAATACTAACCACTGACCGTTAACCGCTAACCGCTGATTAACGCCACTAACCGCTGCCTACTCGCTCTTAATGCTCAGCACCGGATTCTCATTGGCTATCCGCCATGCCTTCAGCACCACCACTGCTACTACGAGCACCAGCAGAAGGAGGGCGAGAAGGAGGAACCACAGAGGCGAGAGCAGGCGACTGTCGGCAAACTGTTGCATCCACTGACCGGAGACGTACCAAGCCACAGCCATACCAACTGCGACGGCCAGAACGGCTATCTTCAGGATATCCACCGAAAGCAGGCGCAAGACGTCGGAAGCCTCGGCACCGTTCACCTTGCGGACGGCAATCTCCTTGGAGCGGCGCTGCGTCTCGTCGCTGACGTAGCCGATAAGTCCCATCAGCACAATGAGGATGATGCAAGCGGTAGTGACCCACACGGTGTTGCGGAAGGCGGAAACGCTGGCGTTCTGCTGGCGGCGGATGTCCTGGTAGGTGGTGAACTCCAGCGCCAGGTCGGGATAGGTGGACTTGACAAAGGCGTTCAGCTTCTTCAGGTTCTCGTCCAGCGGAGCCTTCAGGCGGACGTTAAAAGAGCGGATACGGTCGTTCAGGATAAAGGCGGTGCAAGTCTGCCCCGCAAAGAAGCCCATGTTGCGCACATTCTCCACCACGCCTGTTACAACGGCCGGTTCTTCCAGCCCCGCCCACGAGAGATCGATGGGCAACTGGCGGCCGATGGCGGTGTCGCCCCACTTCAGCGTCTCCACCGTCTTGCGGCCCACCACGGCTTCGCCCCGATGCTGCGGCCAATGGCCTTCGAGCAGCGTCATGCCCACCACCTGGGGCATTTCCTTGTCTATCATCATGAAGTGCAGGGGGCAGATGAAGTTGCCCTGATTGTCGGTCAGGCGGTTGGTGCTGTAATGGACCAGCAGATTGTTGCTACTGCCCGCCACGGACTCGACGTAGGGTTCGCGGCGAATGGCGTCGGCCACGCCCTGCGCCCGCTGGATATTGCCCGTCACCGTCCCCACGGCCAGCCCTTCGGCATGGAAGCCTACGCTGCGCGTCATCAGTTCATGATACTGCCACACGGTGGTCAGCAGCAGGCCGCCGATGAAGGCCACGCCGATGAACTGTACCGTCAGCAGGCCGCGCTTCCACGAGCGCTTGCCGTCGGTGTAGCGGCGGAACACCTGCGTCACAGGGATGCGGGCATAGATGCGCCCCGGCACCACGCCCGCCACCAGCAGGAGCAGCAGCACCGTGCCCAGCGGCACGTAGAGTGTCTGCCAAGTGAAGAGGTCGGTCAGACGGCTGCCCAGCAGTTCCTCCACCTGCTCACGGAACAGATACAGCAACATCGCACCGCAGAGGATGGAAACCGCTACCAGCAGTCCCGTCTCCCAGAGGAACATCAAGAGGATGTGCCAGGCGTTGGCTCCGCTGCACTTGTGCACACCCACCATCTTGGCCCTCCGGCTCATGGCGGCCACGGCACGCAGCACGTAGTTCAGAATGGAGACGAAGAAGATGGAGAAGCCCAGCACGCCGAGGATGACCAGCCGCCGCGTGCTGTCAGGATAGGAGCGGTAAACCTTATACAAGGGCAGAACGCTGTATTCCGTCACTACGTCGTCGCCCAGATGCGGGTCGGTGTATTGCTCCACCGCCTGCTGGATGCGGCTGTTCATAGCGTCCACGTCGGCGGGCTGCTTCAGGCGAAACAGGATGCCATAGAGGTTGTTCGTCCCCCACGTGCCCCGTCCGTAAGCCCAGTCCATGGCAGCCATGGAGAGCAGCAGGTCGTGGGGCATGATGCTGTTGCGCGGCACGTCGGCATAGACGCCGCGAATGGTAACGTCGAACATCTTCTCCACAGAAAGTACCTTGCCTATGGGACTTTCGCCGCCATAGAGCTCGCGGGCCTTGCTTTCGGAGATGAAGGCGTTGCCCTGCACTCCCAAGTCCATGGGGTCGCCTTGCAGCAGGGTCAGGCCGGTAGTGGCGAAGTAGGCGGTGTCGGCAAAGAGGGTCTGGATGTCTTCCAGCTTCTTGTCGTCCTTGTAGAAGGTAGGCACCCAGAAGTTGGAGGTCAGGCAGGCGCTTTCCACCAGTTCGGGGAAAGCCTCACTGAGGTCGGCAGCTGCCGGGCGGTAGGTGCCGTAGTTGTATTCGGGTTTGGGCACTCCCTTGTCCACGTTTCTCATGCGCAGCATGACGAGCGTATCAGGGTTCGGATAGAAGCGGTCGAAGCTCAACTCGTAGGCTATCTGCGCGAAGAGCAGCACGCCCATGAGCAGTCCCAACGTGAGGGAGATAATCTTCTCAGCGGTGCCGCCATGGCCGCGGAGAAGGGTTTGAAGGGTATAATACAGATGCCTCATTTTAATGGAGAATTAAAAATGAAGAATGAAGAATTGAGAACAAAGAATCAGGAACGAAGAATTCGTGCCGCATGGCTCATTCTTCATTCCTCGTTCTTCATTCTTCATTGATTTTAAATGTTCAGGCTGCTCGCCACCACACTACCGTCGAACAGGTGCACCGTGCGGTGGGCAAAGCTGGCGTCGTGCTGCGAGTGCGTCACCATGATGACCGTTGTTCCCTCGCCGTTCAGTTCGCTCAGCAGGTTCATCACTTCGGTACCGTTCTTTGAGTCCAGGTTACCGGTAGGCTCATCGGCCAATATCAGCTTGGGGTTGGTCACCACGGCACGGGCAATGGCTACACGCTGCTGCTGACCACCCGACAGCTGCTGCGGGAAGTGCTGCGAACGGTGGCTGATGGCCATACGCTTCAGAATGTCGTGCACACGTTGCTTGCGCTCCGATGCCTTGACGCCCAGGTAAGTCAGAGGCAGTTCCACGTTCTCAAACACATTGAGCTCGTCTATCAGGTTAAAGCTCTGGAATACGAAGCCTATCTTGCCCTTGCGCACACGGGTGCGGTCTTTCTCGCGCAGGTTGGCTACTTCCTGTCCCAGCAGCTTGTAGCTGCCTTCGGTGGGATTGTCCAGCAGGCCGAGGATGTTCAGCAGGGTTGACTTGCCACAGCCCGATGGGCCCATGATGGCTACAAATTCGCCCTCGTTCACTTCGAGGTTCACGTGGTTCAATGCTACGGTTTCCACTTCCGTCGTACGGAATACTTTGCTAAGGTTGTTGATTTCAATCATTGTTCTATATGTTTTAGTTATTATTTACTTATTCGGATGGCACACGGATGACGCAGATTTAAACAGATGACAGCGGAGTATTAAAATTATTGACTGACCGATAGAATATAAGAATCTGTGGTCATCCGTCCCTTCTGTGTCATCTGTGTGCCATACTCATCACTCGCTCTTGATGCTTTTTACCGGATTCTCGTTGGCTATGCGCCATGCCTTGCCCAGTACGCAGCCCATGATGACCGCCAGCACGGCCAAGCCTATCAATATATACATCACTACCGACATGGATGCCTGCGAGGTGAACATGTCCATCCACAGCGAGTTGACGTACCACGACGCCAGCACGCCCAGCAACACCGCCGGAGCGGCCACCCAGAGCACGTCACGCCCCAACAGGCGGAGGATGCTGGAAGCCTCGGCGCCGTTCACCTTGCGGATGGCAATCTCCTTGCTGCGACGCTGTACTTCGTCGGCCGTATAGCCCAGCAGACCCATGAGCATGATGAAGAACATCACCACGCCCGCCACGGCAGTGGCGTTGCGGAACACCCGCACGGGGTTGTACATCATCTGCATGGCCTGCTCCATCGAGGTGAAGTCAATGGTCTTGTCGGGGAAGGCCGCGGCGGCATCCTTGGTCAGCCGTTGCAGGTTCTCGGCAAACGGCTCCTTGAGCAGGAAGTGCAGGCCGTTGTTGAACTGCCTGGTCTTGAAGCCTATGTAGGGCATCGGCTCGGCATAGAAGCCGTTTATCTGAAAGTCTTTCAGCACACCTGTCACGGTAGAGGTTTCACCCATCGTGTGGACAGTACGGCCCACGGCATCCTTCCCCCACTTCATCAGCCTGACGAAGGTTTCGTTCACCACCACCTCGCTGTTATCGCGCGGCAGCCGGCCTTCCTTCAGCTCCATGCCCATCAGGTCGTAATAGTTGCTCATGCAGGCATCGAAGCGGGCGGAGAAGAGCACCTGTCCGTTCTCGCCGTTGATAAAACAGCCGCTGTACCCTTCCAGCGGATTGCCGTAGGCAGAAGAGAGGTCTTCCACATAGGGCAGGCTGCGGAAGAAATTGTAGGCATTGTCACAATCCGTAGCCGTCTTGAAAGGCAGGTAGGTGCCCGCTATGCGCTCGGTACTGAAGCCCATGTCCTTGCTCATTACGTAGCTGTACTGCATCATGACCATGCACATCAGGCCGCAGATGAAAGTGACACCCGCAAACTGCACAAACAGCAGCGGCCGCTTCCAACCCTTCTTGCCCTCGGTGTAGCGGCGGAACACCTGGCTGACGGGGATGCGGGCAAACAAACGGCCCGGCAACACGCCACCCACCAGCAGGAGTAACGCCACCGTAGCAGCAGGCACCCACAGACGGCTGCCCTCAAAGAGGTTCGCAAGTTTGGTGGCGGCTGTGTCTTCCACAAAGTCGCGGAAGCCCCACAGCAACAACGCCATGAAAGCCAGCGCCAAGGCCACCACAATCGCCGTCTCCAGCATAAACATGCCGAAGATGCCGCCCCCACTGGCACCGCTGCACTTGTGCACGCCCACCATCTTGGCCCGCCGGCTGAGCGAGGAGATGGAGATAAGGGCGTAGTTCAGGGCCGTGATGAAGAGGATGGACAGGCCCAGCGTCAACATGATGGTGTACATGCGGCGGACGTCGTCCTGCTGACGGAAGGTATCGCGCAAGGGCTGCACATAGGCAGCATAGCTCCAGCTGTCGCGTTCGGGCAGATACTTCTCCACCATCTTCTTCATGCGGGCGTTCAGGTCGTCCACGTCGACGCCAGGGCACAGGCGCACATACTGATAGTAAGAGTCGCCTCCATCCCACGAATAATTCATCTGCTTGGCTGCCCAAGCTGGAGGCAGGGAGATGACGGCCTGTGCGCCCACGGTGGTATTGTCGGGCAAGTCGGCAAAGGTGCCGCGCACGGTCAGGTCGCGCTCATGGTTGTAGCTGATGACCTTGCCGATAGGATTGTCACCGCCAAACATCCGCCGGGCAAGGCTCTCCGACAGGTAGACCACGTTGGGTTGCTGGAGGTCCTGCACAGGATTGCCGCTCAGTACCTCGATGCCCATGGTCTGGAAGAACAGCGAGTCGGCACAGAGCTTACGTTCGTTGAAACGTGTATTGCCGTAGTACAGCGGCCACGAGGCCAGATAGTAATTAGTACAGGTAGCTCCTTCCACCTCGTCAGAGAAGTTCTCCAGTATGGCTCCCGCCAGCGGACCCATGTTCATGTTTTGAGGCTCGGGATTCTCACCTTTTGTAATGAACATGGACCACACCTGGTAAAGACGGTCATAATCCTTGAAGCACGTGTCGTAGCTCTGCTCGTAGGCCACACGGGCAAAGAGCAGGATGCTCATGGCAAGCCCCAGTCCGAGGGAAACGACCTTGAAAGGAACGCTTGCCTTTCCCCTGAGCAGAGTCTGAAGAGCATAATAGAATTGTTTCATATCTTGGTATTTTAAGTTGTTTGCTGCCAAATGCTATGCAGAAACCGTGCCAAAAACATTATCCACCAGACTATCAACCAATAAGCTATTTCTCATTTTCGCCCAACTGTCTAAAAATTAGACACTGGTGTCTAATTTTTAGACACCCCCGCCGACACAGTTCTGCACCTGCTCCAACCTCTATTTATTAGCAGTGGACTCCCTGGTCGATAGCAGTACACTGCTAACGCGTGAGGAGTTAACTGCTATCACGAGAGGAGTACACTGCTATCGCGAGGGGAGTTAACTGCTATCAAACCGGCTCTATACACCCCTGCAAAAGGGATTGGAAGCGACCGAACAACAATTATATTATCACCTCGCCTACCTCCTGCAATGCCAAACACTGAAAACTTCGTTTTCCGTTTGCCTCTGCGCTCGCCTTTCGCTATCTTTTCATAAGATAGGATGCGGTTCGTCATAGTCAAACTTGAAAACTTCGTTTTCTGTTTGTCTCTGCGCTCACCTTTCGCTATCTTTGCAGGCAAATAATTGAACAATAACTAAAAACAAGATATACTTATGGCATTAAAAGCAGGTATCGTGGGCCTTCCCAACGTGGGAAAATCCACCCTTTTCAACTGCCTGTCCAGCGCCAAGGCGCAGGCGGCAAACTTTCCTTTCTGTACCATCGACGCCCAAATGGGACAGGTGTCCGTACCCGATGAGCGACTGACCCGTCTGGCCGAAATTGTCCACCCGGGACGCATCGTTCCTGCCGTGTGCGACATTGTAGACATTGCCGGACTTGTAAAGGGCGCCAGCAAGGGCGAAGGCTTGGGCAACCAGTTCCTGGGCAACATTCGTGAGTGCGACGCCATCATCCACGTGCTGCGCTGCTTCGACAACGGCAACATCGTACACGTTGACGGCTCTGTCAACCCCGTGCGCGACAAGGAAATCATCGACACCGAACTGCAACTGAAGGACCTGGAAACGGTGGAAAACCGCATCAAGCGCGTGGAAAAGGTGGCCAAGGTGGGCGGCGACAAGAACGCCAAGGTGGAATATGAACTGCTGCTGCGCTATAAGGATGCACTGGAGCAAGGCAAGAGCGCACGTACCGTCGCCCTGCTGAACGAAGACGAAGAGACCTGTGCCAAGCAGATGTTCCTGCTCACCACCAAGCCGGTGCTCTACGTGTGCAACGTGGACGACACCTCGGCCGCTACCGGCAACGCTTACGTGGAGCAGGTGCGCAAGGCCATCGAGGGTGAGGATGCTCAGCTGATGATTATCTCCGCACAGACCGAGGCCGACATCGCCGAACTGGAGACCTATGAAGAAAAGCAAATGTTCCTGGAAGACCTGGGACTGAAGGAAAGCGGTTGCAACCGACTCATCAAGGCCATCTACAGCCTGCTGAACCTGGAGACCTTCATCACCGCCGGCGAAATGGAGGTAAAGGCCTGGACCTACCGCAAGGGCTGGAAGGCTCCGCAATGTGCCGGCGTCATCCACACCGACTTCGAGAAAGGCTTCATCCGTGCCGAGGTCATCAAGTACGACGACTACATCAAGTATGGCTCCGAAGCTGCCGTGCGCGAGGCCGGAAAGCTCAGCGTGGAAGGCAAGGAATACGTGGTGCAGGATGGCGACATCATGCACTTCCGGTTCAACGTGTAAGAGATGCTCACAAGCTGACTCTAATATATATCAGGCAATAGTTGAAAATTATACACTATTGCCTGATATTAGCTTGTTTCATTCTGAGAGCTGAATACAGCATAAAATAAACAATGCACATTAACCCCAAAAACAAATACATCATGAAGAACTATCTCATTGCAGGTACCGGCGGCGTAGGCGGAAGCATTGCCGCCTTTCTGGCACTGGCAGGCAAAAACGTGACCTGCATTGCCCGCGGCGAACACTTGGCCGCCATGCGCGAACACGGACTGCGTCTGCACTCCGACCTCAAGGGCGAACATACCCTACACATCCCCGCCTGCACGGCCGAGGAATACCAGGACAAAGCTGATGTCATCTTTGTCTGTGTCAAAGGCTATTCGGTAGACTCCATCACCGACCTCATCCGCCGTGCTGCGAAAGCCGAAACCATCGTCATTCCCATCCTCAACGTCTACGGCACAGGGCCACGCATACAGCGGCTGGTACCCGGCGTGACGGTACTCGATGGGTGCATCTACATCGTAGGCTTCGTCAGCGGCAAAGGCGAAATCACGCAGATGGGCAAGATATTCCGCCTGGTCTACGGCGCACACCGCGGCACAGTTGTTCCCCGTGAAACACTGGAGGAGGTACAGCGCGACCTGCAGGACAGTGGCATCAAGGCCGACCTGTCCGACGACATCAACCGCGACACCTTTGTCAAGTGGTCGTTCATCTCGGCCATGGCCGTAACGGGAGCTTACTACGACGTGCCTATGGGCGAAGTACAGAAGCCCGGCGTCGTGCGCGATACATTTATCGACCTCTCACGCGAAAGTGCCGCCTTGGGCCGCAAACTGGGCATTGAGCTGAAGGAAGACCTGGTGGAGTATAACCTCAAGGTAATGGACAAGCTCGACCCGCACAGCACTGCCTCCATGCAGAAGGACCTGGCACGCGGACACGAGAGCGAGGTGCAGGGTTTGCTGTTCGACATGATTGCCGCCGCCGAGGAACACGGCATTGACATTCCCACCTACCGCATGGTAGCCGAAAAGTTCCGAAATCTTTGAGGACACTGTTTGTGGCCTTAAAAATAAAAGCTATTTTTGGCAACTGTAAGCAAGAGGATATGAAACCGGCTGCCCCCCAGAACGACAGGAAACGGACGGCAAGCCGACAGATTTCATCAAGCCCAAGACAGAAAACCCATAAACCGACTACTAAAACTTATTTAAAGACATGTTACCATTACTTACCATCCACTGGAATCCAGACCCCGAACTGTTCAACATCTTCGGCATTTCCATTCGCTACTACAGTATCTTATGGATTATCGGACTGGCTCTGGCCTACTTCATCGTGCGCAGGCAGTATCGCGACCGCCGGATAGCCGACGAGAAGTTCGAACCGCTGTTCTTCTACTGCTTCTTCGGCATCCTGATTGGTGCACGTCTGGGACACTGCCTGTTCTATGAACCCGAATATTACCTGAACCACTTCTGGGAAATGATATTGCCCGTAAAGTTCCTGCCCACGGGTGGATGGAAGTTCACCGGCTATGCCGGACTGGCCAGCCATGGCGGCACGCTGGGCCTCATCATAGCCCTGTGGCTCTACTGCCGCAAGACCAAGATGCACTTCATGGATGTGCTCGACATGATTGCCGTAGCCACCCCCATCACCGCCTGCTGCATCCGCCTGGCCAACCTGATGAACTCTGAAATCATCGGCAATCCCGCCAGCGTGCCTTGGGCATTCGTGTTCGAGCGGGTCGATATGGTTCCGCGCCATCCGGCACAGCTCTACGAAGCGCTGGCCTACTTCATCTTCTTCCTCGGCATGATTTACTTCTACCGAAAGACGCAAAACGGCACCACAGCCCGCCGCGGTTTCTTCTTCGGCCTATGCCTGACGGAAATCTTCCTCTTCCGTTTCTTCATCGAGTTCCTGAAGGAAAACCAGGTAAGCTTTGAAGACGGCATGACGCTCAACATGGGCCAGTGGCTCAGTGTTCCGTTTGTCATCATTGGCATCTACTGCATGTTCTTCTACGGTAAAAAGAAGAAAGCCTGACGGTATAAAACGCTAACCCTACAGCCCCTTGCATCCGGAGTATCGCCCCCCTCACCGGATACAAGGGGCTTTCATTTTACCTGTACGGAAGCAAAAAATACAAAACAGATACCTGTAGGAAACAAAAGCATCCCCTCCGTAAGCTCCCTATTGACTACCTTTGAAACCAAGACAAAACCCTATAATCTGAAACAAACATGAAAAAGAAACTCTTATGCCTGCTGTGCTGCCTGGCGCTATGGCCTACGGCACAGGCACAGAAAAACACATTCGCCTTTCGCGACACCACACTGACCGACCAGCAACGAGTAGAAAACCTCCTGTCTGTCCTCACACTGGACGAAAAACTATCGCTCCTCTCTGCCAATCTGGAAGTGCCCCGACTGGGCATACCCGCCTGCGGACACTTCGAAGGTCTGCACGGGCTTACACTGGGCGGACCGGCCGCATGGGGTGGCCGGGAGAAAGACAAGAACGGCCGGATGGTACCGACCGACAGCCCCACCACCATCTTTCCGCAGTCATACGGCCTGGGCTGCACCTGGGACGAGAGCCTGATAGAAAAGGTAGGCCAACAGACTGCCATAGAAGCCCGCTACTACACCCAGCGACCCGGCAGCAAGCACCATGCCCTCGTGATGCGTGCACCCAATGCCGACCTGGCACGCGACCCACGCTGGGGACGCACGGAAGAAAGCTTCGGCGAAGACCCCTTCCTGACGGCACGTCTCACCGTGGCTCACATTCGCGGACAGCAAGGCAACCATCCGCGCTACTGGCGCACAGCGGCCCTGATGAAGCACTTCCTGGCCAACAGCAACGAGGACGGGCGCGACAGCACCTCCTCCGATTTCGACAATCGCCTCTTCCGCGAATACTATTCCTACCCCTTCTATAAAGGTATCACAGAGGGCGGCAGCCGTGCCTTCATGGCCGCCTACAACAGCTGGAACGGCACACCCATGAGCATACACCCTTGCCTTGTCGACATTGCCCGCCGCGAGTGGGGACAAAACGGCATCATCTGCACCGACGGAGGTGCCCTGCGCCTGCTGTTCACCGCCCATCATGCCTACCCCACGCTGTCGCAATGCGCTGCTGCGGTAGTAAAAGCCACCACCGGACAATTCCTTGACAACTACCTGCAACCCGTGAAAGACGCCCTGGCCAACAACGAACTGACCGAGGCCGACATAGACAACGCCATACGCGGCAACCTCTACGTGGCCCTAAAACTGGGACTCCTCGACGGCGACAACGCCGCCAATCCCTACCTGTCCATCGGCAAAGACACTACTGTCCTGCCGCCCTACCTGCAACCCGAAGCCAAGCAGCTGGCGCGCGAAATCACCGCCAAGTCCGTCGTACTGCTCAAAAACACCGCTACCCCGCAAGGCAACCCGCTGCTGCCGCTCGACACCCGGCGCATCCGCAAGATAGCCCTCATAGGCCCCTACGCCGACAAGATTGTGCAAGATTGGTACAGCGGCACTCCGCCCTACGAAGTGACCATCCTGCAAGGCCTGCGCAACGCGCTAGGCGAGCAGGTGGAGATACAGTATGTACCCGACAACGCCATGGGACGCGCCGAAGCTGCCGCCGCACAGGCCGACATAGCCATCGTCTGCACCGGCAACCACCCCTTCGGCACCCGCACCGACTGGAAGTTCTGCCCCGTGCCCAGCGACGGCCGCGAAGCCGTAGACCGCAAGTCGCTGACGCTGCCCGACGAAGACCTGCTGAAACAAGTCTACAAGGCCAATCCCAACACCATCCTCGTGCTGGTCAGCAGCTTCCCCTACACCATCAACTGGAGCCAGGAGCATCTGCCCGCCATTGTCCACATCACCCATTGCAGCCAGGAGCAGGGCAACGGGCTGGCCGACGTGCTGACCGGCCGTGTAAACCCTGCCGGGCGTACCGTGCAGACCTGGGTGAAGGACATCACCGACCTGCCACCCATGATGGACTACGACATACGCCACGGCCGCACCTACCTCTACCACCAGGGCGACGTGCTCTACCCCTTCGGCCACGGCCTGAGCTACACCACCTTTGACTACACCCGCCTCCACCCGGGCAAGCAGGACAAAACCCATCTCCGCCTGGACGTAACCGTAAAGAACACCGGCAGCGTGGACGGTGAAGAAGTGGTACAAATCTATGCCTCCTGGCCCCAATCCAAGGTAGAACGCCCCCTGAAGAAACTCTGCGCCTTCCACCGCGTATTCATCCCCGCCAGACAAAGCCTCACCGTCAGCTTCACCATCGACAAGGCCGACCTAGGCTACTGGGACGATACTCGCCATTCCTTCACCGTAGAGCCTGGTCCCGTCCTGTTCATGGCTGGCGCCTCGTCACAGGATATCAGGCTGGAGAAAATAGTGAAAATAAAATAAGCAAACATATAAATCATCTCCCCCTATCATTTCCCAAAGCAGTCTGATACCTGCTTGACAGTAGTGAACTACTATCATCTGAGGAGTTAACTACTATCGCGTTAGCAGTCCACTGCTATCACGTCAGGAGTTAACTGCTAACATACGGCCTCCTGAATACACTGCAAGACTGGTCGTTTCTCTCACGTACCGCCTCCGCAGAAAGATATAATAGGTCATGACAAGAAACGTCACAAGCCGCCCCAGACAGCCTGGAGGCGGCTTTTTCTATTTATTTTCATGACATTTCTTTCCATATTTCTGCCACTACATGTCCACATACTCTTATGACACGAAATCATACCCTATACCTCGCCACAATCCCTACCTTTGCATACGGTTTAAACAACGTAATAAACATATAAAGGGACGTAAAAAGGTAAACAGATTCAAAAAATCAGGAGAAAGAAGGAATAGGCAGCCCAACACGCTGCCACTCCTTCTTGCATTCAACGAGAAACACAGAACTCAGCATTTAGAAAAACAACAACAATGAAAAAGACACCGCAAGTCATCTTCGCTCTATCCATTGCTCTGATTGCCGCAATAGGCTGCAAAACTCAGAAACAAACTGCCGTGGGCAACGAAACAGCACTGGCACGGGCTACACAGACACTCGATTCACTATATGCTCACTACTCTGTAGAAGGCACCTGTCTACTGCGCGAAAACTATCCGACAGACATCAACTACACAGCCACCTACCTGGCCTCATCAGAACAAAAGAATACGCCCAACTTGTATTCATACCTGTGGCCCTACTCAGGCACTGTCTCAGCCGTCAGCGCTCTGGCCGAGGCTACTCATAACAAAGCCTACCAGACAATGCTTCGGGAAAGAGTATTGCCGGGAGTGGAAGAATACTTCGACAACAGCCGGCAGCCGGCAGCCTATTCTTCTTATATACGTACAGCTCCGCGCTCCGACCGCTTCTACGACGACAACATCTGGCTGGGTATCGACTTCACCGACCTCTACCTCGCTTTCAAAGAAAAGGCATACCTGCAAAAGGCCGAGCTAATCTGGAAATTCATAGAAAGCGGTACCGACCAACAACTGGGTGGAGGCATCTACTGGTGCGAACAAAAGAAAGAATCAAAAAACACCTGTTCCAATGCCCCCGGCGCCGTACTGGCCTTGAAGCTGTTCAAGGCCACACAAGACAGCAGCTACTTACAAAAAGGACGCGCCCTCTACCACTGGACACAGAAACACCTGCAAGACAGTACCGACTGCCTCTACTTCGACAACGTGTCGCTGGACGGCAATATCGGCAAAGCCAAGTTTGCCTACAACAGCGGGCAGATGATGCAAGCCGGCACCCTGCTCTATCAATTGACTGGACAGGCCTCCTACCTGGCCGAGGCGCAGGCCATAGCCCGTGGCTGCTACGCCTACTTCTTCACCGACCACAAAACCGAACAAGGAGAAACCATCAAACTATTGAAGAAAGGAGATGTCTGGTTCACAGCTGTCATGTTGCGCGGTTTTATCGAACTCTACCATGCCGACCACGACAAAATCTACCTGAACGCCTTCAACGAAAGCCTGGACTATGCCTGGCAACACGCACGCGACGCCCACGGCCTGTTCAACACCGACTTCAGCGGCAAGACGCACGAAGAGCGCAAATGGCTGCTCACACAAGCCGCCATGGTCGAAATGTATGCACGCTTGTCAGCCATCAAATAAAACAAGAATATAAACTAATACCATATATCAGCACATGAAAAAGAAAACCCTTGGGCTATGTGCCCTTGCCATGCTATCGTTGGCTCACAACACCCGTGCCAACGAAATGACAGCGGTTAGAGACAACACAACCGTCACCAATCATGCCCTGAAGGCAGCCGCCTACAAAAGCAACCGGCCGGCTCTGAAAAACCGCCTGTTCACCTCCAAGGCTGTAGAAGCGGAAATAGCACGCATCAAGCAGCTACTCACCAACCCCAAGCTGGCCTGGATGTTCGAGAACTGCTTTCCAAATACGCTTGACACTACCGTCCACTTCCGCATGCTCAACGGCAAGCCCGATACCTTTGTCTACACCGGCGACATACACGCCATGTGGCTTCGCGACTCGGGCGCACAAGTATGGCCTTACGTACAACTAGCCCACAAAGACCCGGAACTAAAAGAAATGCTCGAAGGTGTCATACGCCGCCAGTTCCTGTGTATCAATATCGACCCATACGCCAACGCCTACAACGACGGTCCTGTGGGAGGCAATTGGATGAGCGACAAAACCGACATGAAGCCCGAACTGCACGAGCGCAAATGGGAAATAGACTCACTCTGCTACCCCCTGCGCCTGGCCTACCAATATTGGAAAGAGACGGGCGATGCCAGCATCTTCGACAACGAATGGCTCAAGGCCATAGCCAACATACTGCAAACATTCAAGGAGCAGCAGCGCAAAGACGGGACAGGCCCCTACAGCTTCCAACGCAAGACAGAACGCGCACTCGACACACTGAACAACGATGGACTTGGTGCACCAGTTAATCCCGTAGGTCTCATCGTGTCTTCATTCCGCCCCTCCGACGATGCCACTACTTTCCAATTCCTCATCCCTTCCAACTTCTTTGCAGTATCATCGCTGCGTAAAGCTGCCGAAATACTGACCGCCGTCAACCATCGTCCCGACCTGGCCGATGAATGCACAGCCTTGGCCAATGAAGTAGAAGCAGCTCTGAAGAAATACGCTGTCTACAACCATCCCGAGTTTGGCCCCATCTATGCCTTCGAGGTCGACGGTTTCGGCAATCACATGCTCATGGACGACGCCAACGTACCCAGCCTATTGGCCATGCCCTACTTGGGCGACGTAGACATCAACGATCCCATTTATCAGAACACCCGCCGCTTTGTATGGAGCACCAGCAATCCTTACTTCTTCCGTGGCACGGCAGGCGAGGGTATCGGTGGTCCACACATAGGTTATGACATGATATGGCCCATGAGCATCATGATGAAAGCCTTCACCAGTCAGGACGACGAGGAAATCAAATGGTGCATCAAGACCCTCATGGACACCGATGCCGGTACTGGCTTCATGCACGAATCCTTCCACAAAGACAACCCCGCCAAATTCACCCGCCCCTGGTTTGCATGGCAAAACACACTGTTCGGTGAGCTGATACTGAAACTGGTGAATGAGGGGAAAGTGGAGCTGCTGAATAGTCTGTAAAGAGACACCAAGAAACCTTTCTATCAACCCAAAACTACATACGGATGAAAAAAGCTATTTTATATATTGTCATCGTTCTGATGAACCTTTCTTTTGCTTGTGCAAAAGAAAGTAAACTGCCGCGGCCGGAATATCCTCGCCCACAACTGAAACGTTCGGAATGGATAAACTTGAACGGACAATGGACATATACATTCGATTTTGGCCAGTCGGGCATGAATCGTAAACTTTATAACAGTCAAGGTTTTGAAAACTTCATTACTGTTCCTTTCTGTCCGGAAAGTAAGCTATCCGGTGTTGGATATACAGACTTTATTCCTGCCATGTGGTATCACCGTAGTATACAAATACCTGACTCATGGAAAGGGAAACAAGTGATATTACATTTCGGAGCCATCGACTATTATTCGGTAATCTACATCGATGGTAAAGTAATGAAACGTCATTGGGGTGGCAGTTCTTCGTTTGATGTCAACATAACCACTGCTGTCAGTGATGGGAAACCACATCACCTGGTAGTTCGTGTAGAAGATAACTGTAGAAGCGGTATGCAAACCCGTGGCAAACAATCTGGCAATTACTATTCACAAGGTTGCGAATATACACGGGTTACCGGAATATGGCAAACTGTATGGATGGAACCAGTAGACCAATTTGGTATCAAAAACCTCCAGATTCTACCTGAACTGGACAAGAAAAGCTTTACTATCCTCCCTCAATTCTATGCCTTGTCTGCCGGCCAGCAAGTGGAAGCCGTCATAAAAGAAGATGATAAAATAGTCTGCCGACGTATTGTAAATGCTGCCACTCCGCTCAGTATAGAACTTCCGCTCAAGAAAATCAGAACCTGGTCACCCGAATCTCCCTTTTTGTACAACATAGAGTTATACATCAGAAATAAAGACGGTAAGATTATAGACCAAGTAACCTCTTATGCCGGAATGCGCAAAATACATATTGAAGGGAACCGTTTGTATCTGAATAACAAGCCCTACTATCTTCGTTTTGTACTCGATCAAGGATACTATCCAGACGGAATATGGACTGCACCCACCGACAACGACTTAAAACGCGATATAGAACTGAGCATGGCTGCCGGATTCAACGGCGCACGCCTGCACCAGAAAGTATTTGAAGAACGCTATCATTATTGGGCTGACCGCTTGGGTTATCTCACCTGGGGAGAATCGGCAAGTTGGGGAGTCAACACCAGCAGTCCGGAAGCAGCCCGCAATTTTCTGTCTGAATGGAGTGAAATCGTGGAACGTGACAGGAATCACCCATCCATCATTTGCTGGACTCCATTCAACGAAACCTGGGACCGTCCCAACAACATGGAACAAGCTGCACAGCATGACCGTCTCATAGCCGATACCTACCGCCTATGTCACTTACTTGACAACCGTCCAGTCAATGATGCCAGTGGAAACTATCATGTCATAACCGATATATGGAGTGTACACCACTATGCTCAGAACGGACCCGAAATGAAAAAACGTTTAGAACCCCAAAATGGCATACCTACACAGAAAGACGTTAAGATGGAAGTCCGATACAACGGACAACCATACTTTATCGACGAATATGGAGGTATCAAATGGGTATCGGGAAAACAGTTCTCCCAAAACAGTTGGGGGTATGGAAAAGGACCACAGACATTGGAAGAGTTTTATGCACGTCTGAAAGAAATTACCGATGTAATTCTTTCATACAAACATATATCAGGCTATTGCTATACACAACTCACCGATGTCGAACAAGAACAGAACGGAATCTACAATTATGACCGCACACCCAAGTTCGACATGCAACGCATAAAGGAAATATTCAGTCAGAAGCCATACTAAAGCTTTAATTTTAGGATGTATTTCTGCCATATTTGTCCTTATCTGTGTCATTTGTCTTACTCATACTAAAATGTCTCAAAAACATATAGCAAACATTCTCCGCCCATTCTACTTTTGTCGTCAGAAAACCGGAGTTACAAAACATGATTCCCCCAAGAATCTAGAATCATTAAACAAAAAAAGCTAATTCTTAAAACACAAAAGATATGAAAAACTTTCTAACTATCATCTTGCTGACATTTGCCTGCTATGCATACGCCGGAAAACCCGGAAAGATATTCAAAGACTGGCCAAGCAATGCCTCACCCGAGGTTGTAGGAGACTTGCTGAGTCAACGCTTTGTAGAAGTACCTCATCCTAATTTCAACGGAAATCCGGCACCTCCCAACGAAATCACCTATCCTGAAACTTGCGCATGGTTCGGTGCACTGCGCTATGCACAGGTAAGAAAAGACTCCCGCCTGCTTTCATTGTTGGAAGACCGTTTCTTACCCATTTTTGGCCCTGAGCGCTACTTACAACCCAAACCCGACCATGTAGACCATACTGTATTCGGTTGTATACCTCTCCAACTATATCTCCAGACGAATAATAAGATATACTATCACATGGGAATGTGGTACGCCGACGAACAATGGAAAATGCCTCGCAATACCAAACATAAAGCGGAATATCAGGCTTTACTCGACAAGAATCTGTCATGGCAGACACGTTACTGGATTGATGATATGTTCATGATTTCTTGTATACAAGTACAAGCTTATCTTGTGACCAAAGACCGCAAATACATTGACCGGGCCGCAGCAGAGATGGTTACTTATCTCGACAAGATACAACGTCCCAACGGCTTGTTCTATCACGCTGAAGATGCCCCTTTCTTTTGGGGACGTGGTAACGGATGGATGGCTGCCGGCATGACAGAACTACTCAGTTCACTTCCACAAGACAATCCTAACTACAGCCGTATTATGGAATCGTATCGTAAGATGATGAAGACACTGCAAGAATACCAGAAAGAAGACGGACTATGGGGACAACTCATAGACGATAAAACTTCCTGGAGCGAAACATCCGGTTCTGCCATGTTTACCTATGCTCTTATTAAAGGAGTGAAAAAAGGTTGGCTGGATGAAGATTCATTTGGTCCTACCGCACGGAAAGCTTGGATTGCACTGGTAGGCCAGTTGGACGAAAAAGGCGACCTTGCCGGCGTGTGCGAAGGAACCAATAAGAACAATGACCGCAATTTCTATCTGAACCGTAAGACACTGCCGGGCAACATGCACGGACAGGCACCCATGCTGTGGTGTGCAACCGCCCTGCTCGAAAAATAACAAACGTAAACTCTGCATAATAACAGTAACCGTATGAATACCAAGATTCTGTTTCTATTAATTGCCGCATATTTTTCTGCCTGCTGCTATTTGCATGCAGAGAACGGATATGAACTGTGGCTGCGCTACAAGCCAACAGATAATACCCGCCTGCTCCATGAATATCAGAAAAAGAACAGATACATTCTGTTCCCGGCAAATTCACCCCAGCTACAAGCTGCCAAGGAGGAATTGGAAAGAGGCCTGCAAGGTATGTTGCAACTCAGTCTGAACGAAACAGAGGAAGTAAAAGACGGAACACTGATAGCAGGAACGCTACAAACCATAGCACCTTATTGCCAACAAGCACTGCTGACCGACAGCATAAACCAACTGACCGATGAAGGTTATATAATTGCCAGCCGGAAAATGGAGAAACAAGAGGTCATCATCATTGCCGGCAAAACCGATAAAGGAACCTTATATGGTATATTCCATTACCTCAGACTGATGCAGACACAGCAGAATCTGGATAATCTGTTTATCAAGGAAAATCCTAAAATCAGTTACCGGGTTCTGAATCATTGGGATAACCTGAACGGTAGCATAGAACGTGGCTATGCCGGCTACAGCCTCTGGAACTGGGAACGGTTGCCCATGCATAAAAACGACGACCGCTATAAGGATTATGCCCGAGCCAACGCCTCCGTGGGTATTAATGGTGTCGTGTTGAATAATGTCAACGCAGAAGCCAAGAGTCTGCGCCGTGAATGGCTGGTAAAGGCTTCAGGCCTGGCCGATGCCTTCCGTCCTTATGGTATACGGGTTTATCTGACTGCCAAATTCAGTGCACCCAAAGAAATTGGAGGCCTGAAGACAGCAAGTCCCAAAGACCCGCAAGTAAGAGAATGGTGGAAAAAGAAAGTACAGGAAATCTATTCCATCATACCCGACTTTGGCGGTTTCCTTGTCAAAGCCAATTCAGAAGGCCAACCCGGTCCTCAAGATTATGGCTGCTCGCACGCTGACGGAGCCAACATGCTGGCCGAAGCCTTGGAACCATTTGGTGGTATCGTATTCTGGAGAGCCTTTGTCTATCAGAACGAAAGACATGTCGACAGAGTGATTACCGGCTACAACGAGTTCAAACCTTTGGATGGCCAATTCAACCGGAATGTATTCGTACAGCCCAAGAACGGTCCCATCGACTTCCAGCCACGCGAGCCATTCCATCCGCTATTCGGCAGCATGCCCAATACCCCCCTGTCCATGGAAGTACAAATAACACAGGAGAACTTAGGACACACACACCATTTGGTCTATCTCGGAACCCTGTTTGAAGAAGTCCTCCAATCCGATACTTACGCAAATGGCCAAGGCTCAACCGTCTCCAAAATACTACAAGGATATGAAAAAAGCCACCATATCTCAGCCATTGCAGGAGTACCTAATATTGGCAGTGACATTAACTGGACCGGACAACTGTTCGGACAAGCCAACTGGTATGCTTTCGGACGTTTAGCCTGGAATCCCGACGAAAAGTCACAGGACATTGCCAACGAATGGATTAGAATGACTTTCTCCAACGAAAAAGAAGTCATAGCTCCTATCCTGAAAATAATGCTTATGTCACGAGAAACATACGTCAACTACACCATGCCGCTGGGGCTGAACCACATCATGAATTACGGAACCCACAACGGGCCGGAACCTTGGCACGATGACCCTGTATGGACTGCTTTTGACTATCACAAGGTGACACGCGACAGCATAGGCATAAACCGTACAAAAACTGGAAGCGGTGCAGTATTGCAATACCATAAACCCGTATGCGAACAATTCAACAGCCTTACCAACTGTCCGCAAGAATATCTGCTATGGTTCCATCGACTGCCATGGAATTATTCAATGCCTTCGGGCCGGACACTGTGGAACGAGCTTGTCTTCCACTATTACAAAGGTGTAGACGAAGTACGGGAAATGCAACAGCTATGGACTCAAGTAGAAGGAAAGATAGACAAGGAGCGCTATCGCCACGTAGCCTCCCTGCTGAAATATCAGGAAGAAGAAGCCATTTGGTGGAGAGATGCCTGCCTGCTCTTCTTCCAGGAATATTCGGGCCAGCCCATTCCTCAGGAACTGGAACAGCCCCATCATTCACTTGACTATTACAAAAGAATCCCATTCCCTTACGAATGGAACGGATATTACGATTAAAACAAAATAAACTGAAAAAATGAAATATCTATTATTATTCACCACTATCTTCTGTTGCCTGCCTACCATCATGGCACAGACCGATTCTTATTACAGCAGTCCGCAAGGGACCTACGAAAGCCGCCGCAACGAGTTCCTGCAGTACTATGCTGAAAACGGAGACGAAAAAGGACTTTACAGTGTTTTCCGCCAGGCAGCCCGGGCTACAGCAGGATTATCCGTTGAAAGAGAAAATCTGCAAGACGTGCTTGCAGTCATCAAGTCCAATCGCGACTGTAACGATTTTGCCCTCAACTGCCTGCTCCGCATGGTATATCTTGACAACCAACAGAAGTACCTGCCCGAAGACATGAAAGATGACATCAAAGAGCGCATACTCGACTTTAAATATTGGTGGGACGACGGACGCCGCGACACGACCTATCGCTGCTACCACACCGAAAACCACCAGGCTCTGTATCATACAGCCGAACTGCTCGCTGGTCAGCTCTATAAAAAAGAACGTTTCACCAACGGCATGACCGGCAAGCAACACATCAAGCACGCACTACCCCTTATCAATAACTGGCTCAACTGGCGCTTCCGTTTCGGATTCAGCGAATGGATGTCCACTTACTACGACGTAGAGGTGTTGCTTCTAGCCAATCTCTATGACTTTGCCGAAGACAAACAAATAAGAAACAAAGCCAAAGCCGTACTCGACCTGCTCATGTTCGACCTTGCGCTCAACAACTATCGCGGTTACCTTGCCTCAGCCAGCGGACGCACTTATGTCACCTCGCTCATCAACGGTGCACACCTCACGTCTTCACTCACCCGCCTTGTATTCGGCGTGGGTACTTTCAAGGTAAACCCGGTTATGGCTCCCGTAGCGCTGGCAAGCAGCAACTACCGCTGCCCGCAAATAATCTGCGACATCGCCACCGACTACAATACCCCCATGCTCAGCAAACAGCGTGTCAGCATCAACGTAGAAGATGCTCCTGCATACGGCCTTTCCTACGACAAGGAAGAAGACTGTCACCTGTTTTGGGGTATGCAGGAGTTCATCCATCCCATGGCCATCCGCATGTCCAAACAAATATCAGAGAAATACGATGTATGGCCTTATCGTAATTATAACGACTACATCCGGAAAGACGAAGCACAAACAACCGAAGCAGGCAAACAAGCCCAGCTGCGTCGCGACCGCTTCGCACTTTCCGAAGCCAATATCGAAACCTATCGTACAGCCGACTATATGTTAAGCTGTGCCATGGACTACCGAAAAGGAGCTCCCGGCTACCAGCAACACATCTGGCAAGCTACTTTAAGTAACGAAGCACTGGTCTACACCAACTGCCCGGGTGGAAAGAACCTGCGCTGGTCACCCAATCATTGGTCGGGCAATGAGATACTGCCTCGTGCAGCACAACAACGTAACGTAGTAGTGTGTATCTACAACATACCAGCCAACAAGCAGAAAGACTTCACCCACGCCTATTTCCCTGTTGCAGCATTCGACGAAGTACACATAGCCGGACACTGGATATTCGGACGCAAAAATAACGGATACGTAGCCCTCTATTCGCACGCTGCTACCGAATTGAAAGCCGATGACAGACAGGTGCTGTGCGACCTCACGGCTAAAGGCAAACAAAACGTATGGATATGCGAAACCGGTTCGCAACAGCAATGGGGCAGTTTTGCTAAATTCATCGAAGCTATACAGAAAGCTGCAGTCAAGACAGACGGACTCAACGTCAACTATACATCACCCTCCGAAGGTATCATTACATACGGCTGGGATAAGCCTTTCACTGTAAATGGCAACGAGAAACCCTTACGCTGGCAATACCGATACAGCAATCCTTATTGTCAGGCACCTTTCGATTCCGACCAAATCGTCATTGAAAGAGGTCAAGATAAACTCATACTGAATCTGAACAAATAAGTAATTCAAACAAATCAATAATCGTTTAATTTTAAAACTAAATTTATGGCATTACGAAAAACACGTATCATATTGGCATTATATATGATACTATTAGTCAGCGTAAATGCAATGGCCTCCACCTGGCAGGCTGTGCAGCAAATCAAAGGAAAGGTTGTGGACAAGACCGGTGAGAGTATCATCGGAGCGAATGTTGTTGTAAAGGGTACAACAACAGGAGTTATCTCGGATATCAACGGTAACTTTAGTATTGACGCAGAAAAAGGCTCTACATTAGTTATCTCATACATTGGATACCGTTCAACCGAAGTAAAAGTTACAAGCAATTTCCTTAACATCACTTTGGAAGACGATACTGAAGTTTTGGACGAAGTGGTAGTAGTAGGTTATGGTTCGCAAAAGAAATCGGACATTACCGGTGCTATGGTCAATGTAAAAAGCGATGCATTACAACAACATCCCGTAGGCAACATCGGTGCAGCTCTACAAGGTCTTGCAGCTGGTGTGGACGTACAGATGGTAGGTGGTAATACACACCCGGGAGCCACTCCACAAATACGTATCCGTGGCGAACGTTCTATCCGAGGCAACAACGATGCCTTAATTGTAGTAGACGGTATTCCTTTCTCCGGCAACCTGAATGAAATCAACAATGATGATGTGGAGAGTATCAGTGTACTGAAAGATGCTTCTGCAACTGCCATCTATGGTTCACGCGGTGCCAATGGTGTTATCCTGATTACGACCAAGCGGGGTGAAAAAGGCAAAATGCACGTCAACTACAGTGGATATTACGGTATTACCACAGCCATCAAGCAGTTTGATGTAATGAATAGTGAAGAATACATCCAATTAAAAAAATGGGCTACCTACAATGGAAATCCTGAAGCTTATACCGGCATTGATGACCCCAATTTGATGCGCGTAGGCGATGTTTTCCGCGACCAAGAGGAAATGGAAGGTTACCTGGCCGGTAATGACACAGACTGGCAAGACCTCATTTTCCGCAACGGTATGACCACCAACCATCAGGTATCTTTAAACGGTGGTAATGACCGCACTACCTACAATGCTTCTATTGGCTATTACCGCGGTGAAAACAACTATGAGGCACACCGCTTTGAAAGACTGACCGCCAAACTGTCGCTCGACAGCCAAATCAACGACTGGCTGAAAGTAGGTTTCTCTACCTTGAACACATACATTATGAGCAAAGGCGACGACCTGAACCCCATGGACATGGCTCTACGCGCCTCTCCTTTCACCACTCCGTATGACGAAGAAGGCCGTCTGCGCACTTATCTGCCGGGTAGCGGCCAAAATGTATGGAACCCGCTGCTCGACTCTCAGGAAAACGCAGCTGTCGACGATGACAAAAGCCTTTCTACCTTCACTACTGGATATGCGGAAGTCAAACTGCCATTCGGCATCAAATACCGTTTTAACGGCGGTGTTACCCTCAAATACAACTCATGGGGCAAATTCTATGCCAGCAACACTACCAAACAGATGGGCGGACTAGATTACTCTTCCGGCGGCTACACACACACCATTGACTATACGCTGGAAAACATCGTAACGTGGGACTATGTGTTCAACGAAGTACACAACATCAACCTAACCGGATTGTTCAGTGCCCAACAGTATGAAAAAATGTCAAACGGCGTAGATGGCAAAGACTATTACGATGACAATGTGTTGTGGTACAACCCAGGACTGGCTCAAAGCGATGTAACGGGTAATGGTAGTTATGAGAAATGGGGCTTGCTCTCATGGATGGGACGTCTGAACTACAGCTACGCCGATAAATACTTGTTGACAGCTACCATACGTTACGATGGTTCTTCCCGTTTGGCCGATGGAAATAAATGGCATGCTTTCCCTTCAGTTGCTTTAGGATGGAACATCATGCGTGAAAACTTCATGCAGGATATCAACACTAATACATTATCAGGATTGAAACTCCGTGCCAGCTGGGGTAATGTGGGTAGTACAGCCATCAGTGCATATCAAACAATGTCACGACTGGATACCGGCAGTAAATACTTACTTGGTAACAACGGTGTAATGGGTGTATATCCCGCTTCAGTACCCGATAAAAGTTTAGGCTGGGAGAATACTGAAACTTGGAATGTTGGTATAGACTTTGGATTCTGGAATAACCGTATTACAGGTTCTATTGAATGGTACCAACAAAACACTACAGACCTATTGTTACCGGTCAACCTTCCCGCTACTTCAGGCTACTCACAAAGCTATCTGACCAACCTTGGAAAAACAAGAAACCGCGGTCTTGAATTCAATATTACAACGGTCAATATAGCCGGTGACGGTCAGGAAAAACTCTCATGGTCTACAGACTTGAATATTTTCGGCAACAGAAATACAGTAATGGATATTGGCGAAGGTATACCTTTCGATAAAGACCAAAATCTTTTCGTCGGTGAGGACCGCTGGGTTATTTACTCTTACGAATACGACGGAATTTGGCAAGATACACCTGAAGACCGTGCTTTGGCCGAATCTTTTGGATATTCTACAAGCGGCAATAACTCCGTAATAGGTACTATTCGCGTCAAGAATCATCACGTTGACTACGAAGAAGATGGAGTTACTCCCAAGAAGACACAGATTATCAACGAAGATGATAAAGTATTTATCGGTCAACGCGCACCAAAATTCGAAGGAGGTATCAACAACCGTTTTGCCTGGAAGGGCTTCGACCTGTCATTCTTGTGGACTTTCCGCTGCGGAGGTACCATCACTTCAGACATGCACAATGGCTGGATGAACACCATGCAAGGTGGTTATAACAACCTCAATATAGACTACTGGACACCTGAAAATACGGGAGCCCGCTGGCCGAAGCCATCCTCAGGTACCGTATCTTATAAAGATTTATTGGCACGCTATGATGGTTCTTACCTAAAACTCAGAAACCTGACATTAGGTTATACACTGCCCAAAACACTAACAGAGAAAGTTAATATCTCACAAGCGCGTGTATACGTCACAGGTTCAAATCTATACACTTGGTTCTGCAAAGAATATCGTGAAGACGGTGGTATCGACCCGGAAACAACCAGCACTATCAGCCTGACTACTCCGCCTACCCGTTCGTTCATGTTCGGACTTAATTTATCTTTCTAAAAATATTAACTGAATAAATTGATTTTACTCATGAAAAAGATATTGTCAACTTTGGTTTTGTCTTCAATGGTAATGCTTGGAACAAGCTGTGCCGATTTTCTGGAAGAAGAAAACCATTCAAATGTAATGCAAGATTTCATGGCAACACCTGCCGGTTACGGCATGGCACTAAACTCTGTTTATGCCAATATTCGTTCCATGTATAGTGCCGAGGAAGGTATCCATGGCCTGATGAACCCCGGTACCGACGAAATAAAGAATAACGTGGCAGGTAGTAACCGCACAAAAGACCTGGCTGTCTACGACCGAGAAAAATTCAATGCTAACAACGAATATCCCAGAAAGTTGTGGAACGATGCTTATGTGCAAATCAATACCCTCAACTTCATGGTTGAAAATGCCGAAAAAGTAGATGTCACAACTAATGAGCTTACTCCTGAAATGCGTGACCAATATTTAGGTGAAGCAAAATTCCTGCGTGCTTTCAACTATTTCCATTTGGTAGAGCAATTTGGAGACGTTACAGTAACAACTACTTATAATGCTTCACCCAGTACCTCAGCCGAACGCCACGACATGTTGAAAGCCTACGAGGAAGTTATTATACCTGACCTGAAAGATGCCAGCAGATTATGCAAACCCAGCCCACAATTAGATGGTCTGGAATCAGGCCGCGCCTCTGCAGCAGCAGCACGACACCTGTTGGCACGTGTATACCTTACACTGGCATGGGTATACGACAAGGATCCGTCAAATCCTGCTTATGAAGGCAACACGCAAACCAAATATTATAACCCTGCCAAAGCAAAAGAATACTATCAACTTGCTTACGAGACTGCTACCAAATTGATAGAAGATGCTCCAAGCCTTGGCCTGAAATTAATGGATAACTATGCCGACCTTTTCGATGAAGCATTCGATGCACCATCACTCGGCAATACAGAAACCCTGTTTGTAGCCCGTATGGACTGGGACGATGACAATACCTATGGAGGCCGTAGCACACTGAACCATTACTTTGTAAACGGATATGATGCTTATCTGGGTGAACGTAACCTGAACGACGGACGTTGCTATTCATGGTTCAACCCAACCCAATACACCTACAACGCATTCAACAACCGTGATAAAGACACCCGCTACGACGCTACATTCCAAAAGGTATGGTATGCAACCAAAACACAAGCTGGAGGTGAAGTGAGTTACGTAATAGACGGGGTAGAAGAAAAGTTCAATTGGGATTACACCGTAGTAGGTGATACTGCCATCTACTACCCGGGATACTACATGTCGGCTAAAGAAATCCGTGAAAAAACTCAAAACCGTAACGGCAACCACTACCTCATCTTTACTCCCGATGCCTACAACGGACGTGCAATCTTCCCAACAATTACCAAATTCCTGGATAAGACTCGTGCAGTTCCCAATGATAACACAGACCGTTCTTATAATATTTTCCGACTGGGTGAAACATATCTGCTGGCCGCTGAAGCCGCATTTAAACTTGGCGATAATACCAACGCTGCCAAGTACATTAATGCCATCCGCGAACGCGCACGCAACAAAGAAACCTGCGTACAAGGCGCACTGGATATCAAACCAAGCGAAGTTACATTGGATTTCATTCTTGAAGAACGTACCCGTGAATTACTTGCAGAACATTGCCGTTGGGCCGACTTGGCACGTACCGGCACTTTGATGGAACGTGTGAAGAAGTACGATGACGGACTGGCATGTGAAAATATCATGCCCGAAAGACATTGGCTACGCCCAATTCCGCAAAAACAAATTGACCAGACGACAACAGGAACTCCATATCCACAAAATCCGAACTGGTAAAGGGAAATAAATATCTCACTAAAAGGTCTTAAAAGCCATATAAAAGGTTTTTTAAGGCCTTTTTTATTCTCATATACCACATATATCCCCATCCATCTACGCCAGCGGGCAACCAAGAGTCATGTACAAATAATCTGCCAAAGCAGCAAAATTCTATTATTCAGATTACCCAACTTTCCTTCAATAAAGATAGAGATTATACGTAGAAATGAACAGGAGAATACGAGTCACTAACCGTTAACCGCTGTAACAAAGTACCCATTTCCATACCTCGTATGCACCCTTCTCCCAGTCTGTGCTAGCAACCGGCTGAACGCCATGCACGAATAACCTGCCATGGCTGCCCGATTCTTCTGCTTCAAAGTAGCATAGATGTCAGCAGCCGACATCAGCCGTGCACCCTGTTCATCAGGCTCGGCAAAGCGGAAACAAGATTCCAAGACTTCTTCGGCTGGGATGGTACGGTAGAAAGCATGGTTGTGCTGCTGTATTTCGGCTTCTTCCTGCTTATTGAACCAGCAACGTTCTCCACCGGCCAATTCTTCTTTCAACTGGGCATACAGCTACGCATGGTCAACGGGTGTGGTACAGTCAATCTGTTTCTCCACTTCAATACAGATAAAACGTCGGCTGCCCGAGGCGTCCACCAACAGGTCTTTCCGGTTCGCTGTACCAATGAACGAAGCAATGCGTGGCAACGGCTCCGTACTGCGCTTATAGGCCCGACGAATGTGCAGGCTTTCCATCTGCATCAGGTTCTTCAGCAAAGGCATACGGGTGGCAGGCAGGCGGTCGAACTCATCCAGGTTGATGAGGCCGTACGACGCCAGCTTGTTTTCAGCAGAAGTGATGTTGGTCAGGTCGAAGCTTTCAGTAAAGTAGGTACGCAGTTTCTTGGGCAGCAACATACGGCAGAAAGTAGATTTGCCCATACCCTGCACGGTGCTGACCAATAGGGGAGCGACGCTGTTGGCTCGCTGTTCCTGTTCACTGTTTCCCATCCACTGTGCCGTAACCCCCAGCATCCAGCGGTGGAAAGAACGTACCCACAGGTCGTTGTCTGATACACGTTTGGCCAGTTCCTTTACACGGTCTTTGCCGTCCCAGCGGGGCAAGTGCTCAAAGTAATCGGTAAACGGATGATAGGCAGGGGCGTGTTCGGAGTCGATATATCGTTTGATGTCCACGTCCCAGCAGTCCACGCCTTCCTCCATGGCGGCCAGCGATATGGTGTGTAACAGGCGGTCGTCCACAGGGCGATAGGTCAGGTGGTGGGTATCTTCGTTTGACAGTTCCGTATTGAGCACGGCACATTCCGCACGGTCAGTCAGCCGGTTGTAGCGGAAGGCATAGTGCAGTTGCAGGAAGTTAAGCAGGCGACGCATGGTCAATTGCTGGCGAGTCGGTTTCACTGTTTCTTTCACAGTAACCTCTTCTTGTACAACCGGTTCTGTTTTAGTCTTTTCTTCTTTTATCGGCGTTTCTGCCCATTCTACGACCTCGCTCTTGCCGTTCAGCCAGAACTGGAATTCCTTGTTCTTCTTTATACTATCGGCATTAGCCTGCATGGCCGTGTCCCAAGTCAGGCATATATCCAGTTTGTTTCGTCCCATGACGACACTGGCCTCGCCGTCGGGCAGCATGGCGCAAATGCGTTGCAGGTTAGCGAGCAGGTACTCGCAGTTGTTGGGTTCAGACTCAGTTATAACAGGCGCGGCAGGCTTCTTGGAAGAGCCGGAGAGGAGGTGGAGGAAATGATGGAAGAGATTCATGATTTATAGTGGTTAGTAATGTTATTCAGCGGTCAGCGGTTAACGGTTAGTGATTAGCATTTTTGTTTTTTGTTGACTCGTTAACTTGTCAACTCGTCAACTTACGTCTTATCTTGTGTCGTTACCGCAAATATACAAAATCCGGAGGCCTTTGTCAAGGTTTTCGGACGGTTTTCTAGGGTGGTGAAAGAAGAAAATTATTGGCTACTGGGGGAGAAAAAGTTGTGCAGGTGAAGTTTCACAATTAGACGTTGGGAATGAACAGGTTGCGATAAAAGATGGGAGTGAAGAATCAGGTGTAGCTGTCTATTCTTAGTAGAGACGTGGCGTGCCGCGTCTCCCTGTTTTCATTGTTTTCTATTTCCAATATTATGTATTTTAGTAATCTGTTTATCAGATAAATACTGTGAAACCTGCGCCCTGAGACGCGGCACGCCAAGTCTCTACTAGGGGAAGCTTTGCGTCGTTGAACTTTTCACCATTGG
>ENA-UONS01000157-UONS01000157.1-human-gut-metagenome-genome-assembly--contig:-CS19-NODE-157-length-87437-cov-111.416379_pt1 | contig 87437 bp, 69 predicted proteins | sample MGYA00242458_ERZ724005 | MGnify/ENA metagenome assembly ERZ724005
GTCAAGAAATTAGACAAAAATGGCATAATTTTGCAATTAATAATCCTAATTTTGGGAGTTATTTTAGTATAAGAAGCTTGGAATGATTGATCACAATCAAAATCAAAGGAATCACTTTGAAAATATATATCATTACCATCAAGACTTTGAACACTAAATTTATAACTGGCAAGTCCATAATAAGCATCACAAACCAATGACAGATGAGAGTTGTTATCATTCAAACTAGAATCTACTTTATCTTTTCCTAATGAATTCCCATCTTTATCAAATTGCTCTATAAAAATCTCAAATCCAGTATCACTTGAATAATTATCTATATCGAAATCCAGATTGATTTTGTTTGGGCTCAACACTTCTTTGATAGTGTCCTTAGACACTTCAAAAGGAACTTTGTTTTTATTGGAAGGTAGAACATCCATCACCGTCAAAGCAACAACAGCTGTGACAGCTGTAGCGGCAACAGTTCCAACTGAGGCTACAGTAGTAGCAACCGGAGTAGCAGATTCTACTGCAACATTATTTCCTTCGACATTCTCGACTCTTTTTGCTAAATCCTGTTCATCGATTTCTGATTTATTTTCTTGTTCTTTATTACTTGATTTTTTATCGCTATCTTCAAAAGATTCAGGAACATCTTTTAATTCTTTAGGTGAATCCTTCAATTCTTTTCCAAAATACTGTTCAGCTTTAAAACTATGATATTCATCATATCTTTTGGTTTCACTGCAATGGAAGTATTCATCAATATTGTTCTTTTTCATATATGGATTATAAACAATAAAGTCTTAAATTCCAACTAAATAATAAAAATTAAATTTAGAGCATATTATTCAAAATAGAATTAATATCAAACTTTTGATAATTAAATCATTATTACTTTTCTAATCCATTTCTTTAATTTATAATTATAAAAAAGGAGGATAACGATATATGAGAAAAGATGAAAACAATGAAATCAGAAAAGGAATAAATAAAAAGACATCGATAATATTAATAGTGATAGGTGCAATAATTGAATTGATAGGATTAGGTTTAGAAATCTTCAGTGTAGCCATGATGTCTTCAGGTTCTTTCGAAAATTTTATGTGGATTGGATTTGTAGCGATACCCGTAATGTTTGTCGGTGCAGTCTTTTTGATTCTAGGACTTATAAGACCAATGAGTAAATTTGCAGCTAGAACCAGTGCTCCAATTCAAAAAGATTATATGAATTACATGAGAGAAGAAACAGTAGATACAGCAAAAGAATATTACAAAGATATAGCATCTGGTATCAGAGAAGGCACAGATGGACAAGAAACGATAGAATGCAAACAATGTAAGCATTTAAATAAAAAAGATTCTAAGTTCTGCAATAACTGCGGCAACAAGTTAGATTATGAAATCAAATGTCCGCATTGTGGAAAGATAACTCCATTCAACTCTAAATACTGCAATAATTGTGGTGAGAAATTAGATTAAGCAAAAAAGAGGAAATAAAACCTGCCTAAAGTATTTGGATAGGAACATCTAACATATCTAGAAGTATTCTTTTTAATAGTTATAACTGCAGGTATTCTAATCAATTTATTTTAAAAAACAGACAAACAAATAAGCTTGACTATGAGATTTTTAGGTGGCTTTTTGTTACTTCTAATAATGTAGAATAGAATTTGTATGGATATAAGAGAGAATAAGCTGTTTTTTCTTAATCCATAATCAAATCATAAAATTTACTCCTTCATAATTAGGTTGTCTCTACATTACACTAATCCATAAGCATATAATTAATTAATTAAATAACACATAATCATATTTGATATATTTTTGTGCAAAGTTAATTTTTAGTAAGGGTATTGAAAGCGGATTACAAAACATTATTTAAAAACAATGTTTATTATTTTCCCCGGAAAGAGACCTAAAGTTCCTTTCTAAGGAAAAAACAAACCATCGGAGGATATTATGAAATTTTCCAAGAGAAAGATGATGATGTGTGCCGCTTTATTGCCTGTACTTTTTAGCCTTGTCGGTTGCAAAAAAGATCCTAACCAGATCGACGTTGTCTTCGTTCCTTCCAGAGATGCTACCGCCCTCGGTGAATCTGCTAAAAAACTCGAGCCTGTTCTCGATAAGATCATGAAAGACAACAATTTGCCTTATTTTTTCAAGATTAGTACTTCTACTACCTATCCTGCAGCCGGTACTGCTTTAATGAACTCACAAGCTGATGTAGGTTTCCTTACTGGAACTTCTTATGCTCAAATGACTGTTGACCACCCTGGAAGTGTCGAAGTTCTTTTGACAGCTGAGAGAAGTGGATTCAAGGTCCAAACCACTGATTACAAGAATCCTAACAACACCGAAGAAGGACGTCATAAACAAGTCCAAGCCATGAATGGTGAGATCGACAATTATGAGTATCTTGCTGAGCAAGACACTGTCAATGTCGCTAACTCCTACAACTCAATCCTTATTTCTAACAGAAATCACAAAGAAAATGGTGTTGCTACTGAAATCAAGTACGTCGATGATTTGATTGGAAAGCAAATCGGAATCCAAAACAATACTTCTGGTGCTGGATACAACTATCCTAAGCTCTTCCTCGCTAACATGAAGAATGAAGCTAGTAGAAAGATCTGGTTCAGACCTGATTCACAATATCTCAACAACGATTACATCAAAGAACACGGACTCACAATCGTTTCTGGAGAACCTGATGCTTCTAAGGGTGAAATCAAGGGTGTCGAAATCAAAGGTTACGATGCTGCTTTTACCGAAGTTATGAACGAGAATTCTAACTTTGCTGGAGTTTGGGGATTCATGGATATTCGTTATTCCAACGGATACAACAAAACTGATGGAAAATACAAAGATGACAAGAGTGTCTTCACCAACACCTACACAGTCGCTATGACTGATCCTATCTTCAACGATACAATCTCTGTCCGTTCCGGACTTGAGCAAGGAAAGAAAGACGCCGTCAAGTTAGCCTTCAAGACCGCTGTCAAGCAAGGTGATGTCAAGACTGATGGAACTGGTGCTAACATTATCTACAACATCTACTCACACACTGGATATTCCGATGGAGTCGATGCCAACTACGAAAACGAAAGAACTATTTACAGAAACAACAAGTAATTAGTTCTATTCAAATAGTCTTAACCACCGGCCAAATGGCTTGGTGGTTTCTTTTGGAAAGGAAAGTATATGATCGAGTTTAAAAACGTAAAGAAAGTCTATCCCGATGGTTTAGTAGCTTTAAAAAACATAAATCTGACTATCAATGATGGTGACTTCGTGTCTATCATCGGATTGTCCGGTGCTGGAAAATCAACTTTGCTTAGAACAATAAACAAAATGCACGATATCCAAGAAGGACAAATCTTAGTGGATGTCAACGATGATAAAAAGGAGCTCAACACAAATTACGAAGCAGAGCTACAGGCTTATAAAGAAAATGAGAAGAGACTTCCTGAATTGAGCAAAAAGCTCAAAGAAGCTGAAACTAACAAAAACGAAGAAGAAGCTATTAAACTTAGAAAAGAAATACTCGGAGTCAAGACTGCAATTGCTCCTTCTAAATACATCATCAAGAAGATTCCTGTCAAGATGGATGTATCAAAGGTAAAAGGAAAAGAATTGAGATTGTTGAGAAGAAACATCGGAATGATCTTCCAGTCTTTCAACTTAGTCAAGAGATCATCCGTATATAAAAATGTCCTCTCAGGAAGAATTGGATACCACAACTGGATAGAAACCATTTGTGGAATCTATACCAAGAGAGAAAAGATGCTAGCTCTTCAATCAATCGATTCTTTAGGCATTTTAAGCAAATCATATGTCAGAGCTGATAACCTTTCCGGTGGTCAACAGCAACGTGTTGCACTAGCAAGAGCTTTAACTCAAGAGCCATCTCTCATTTTGGCAGATGAACCAGTCGCCTCACTCGATCCTATCACTACTATTTCAGTCATGAACGATTTCAAGAAGATCAACAAAGAAAAAGGAATCACAATCGTAGCCAACATGCACCACGTCGACTTGGCCTTGAAGTATTCCAATAGAATCATCGGAATCAAAGCCGGTGAAATAGTCTTCGATGGAACACCAGATCAAGTAAATGATGATGTCCTACAAAAGATATATGGAAGAGCCTTGGAAAGAGGTGAAAACCTCGGAGGTGTAGATAATGACTAATACAGCTCCTATCCAAGAGAAGGAGAAGAGGTTTCATTTAATAAAAGAGCCAGATCCTTACGGAAAATGGTCTTTCATAAATAAACTATTCTTTTCAAAGAAAGTAGTTTCCTTATCAGCAGATGGCTCTGCGGATAAAGTTATCGTAAAGAAAAGAAGTTTAGGGTTGATTTGGTTTCTTCTTTTCGTAGCCATATTCGTAGTTTGCATTTCTTTATTCATAACATTTCCGTCAAATCCAAATCTAAGTAATTTGTTCTACATCATCGGAGAAATGTTCAAGCCCTGCTACAAATTCTCCACATATGGAGAATACTTCAATTACATGTGGACTACAGCAATTCCAGAATTAGGAAACACAATTGCAATGGTCTTCGTAGCAACAGTTATAGGATGCATAATATCCATTCCATTATTTATGCTATCCTCCAAGAATGTTGTAAAAACACCTTGGATTTATGCACCTGTCAGATTCATCTTGGATATTATTAGAACTATTCCTACATTTGCACTAGCTATGATCATGGTCGCAATTGTCGGATACAACAACACTGCAGGTATCATTTCAATGATATTCTTCACTGCCGGAATCATGTATAAGATGGAATACGAGTTCTGTGATACTAGAGATATGGCACCTTACGAAGCAGCCTTATCAGTCGGCTCGAACAAAATTCAAGCCTTCTCAAATGGACTTTGGCCTCAGATCTTGCCAAACTTCTTGTCGAACTGTCTATACACCTTCGAAATATCGATCAGAGCTTCCATCATCTTAGGTTATGTCGGTGCTGGTGGTATAGGAAAGTTGCTGTCCGATGCATCTGACATGATGTATTGGGACGAAGTCGGTGCAGTAGTTATTCCAATCTTTGTAGTCACCTTGGTACTTCAATTAGTTTCTAGCTACGTTAGAAGAAAGGTTCAGTAATTATGGAAAAGAAAGAAAATAAAAAGCAATCTGAGCCAAAGAAGTTTTCACTCTATAACTGGTACTATAGATTAGAGCATAGAAAGAACTTCCAATACGATTCAGCTAAACAGGCCTATGTCTTTAGACCTAAGATGTGGATTCCTAACACAATCACTGCTTTGGTCTTCTTAGCCTTGATGATCTATTGTATTATTTCAACTCAATTTGGATCAAACACTAGCCAAGCTAACCCTGACAGACTATCAGAGATATTCACCGGAATCTTTGTTCCTGACTATTCATATATATTCGGATATGGTTCATTTACATTTAAAAACAGTGCTATATACGAAGCTTTGCAAACTTTCTCCATTGCTTTGATAGGTACGACATTTGGATCTATTTTGTCTCTTCCATTTGGATTCTTAGCTTCCAGAAAGATGGTTGGAAAATGGTGTCATATCTCAGAAGTGTTGTTGATATGCATTAGAACAATCCCTGAAATCATCTTGGGTTATGTCATGATTGCTGGATTAGGATTCAGCTCCTTCTCAGGAATTATGGTCTTCTCATTCCACTCGATTGGAATGATTGGAAAACTATATTCTGAACAATTGGATGAACTTGAGATCCAACCTTTGGAAGCATTGGATGCATGTGGTGGGACTTTCACAGCTAAGTTAAAAGTTGGAATCATTCCAAATGTGGCACCTAACTTCCTCTCCGTCATCTTGTATAGATTTGATTTGAACCTTAGAACAGCCGCTATGTTAGGTATGGTTTGTGGTGATGAAGCCGGATTGGGTTATTGGATTTCTAGCTTTTCACAAAACGGACACTGGCCTCAATTCGGTGGTGCTTTATGGTTATGTATCATCATGATCATCTTAGTCGATTACTTCTCATCTTACCTTAGAAAGAAACTTGTCTAATTAGATAAACAAAATAAAAGAGCAGCCATTAGGCTGCTTTTTTTATTCGTCTATTTTTCGTTATCATCGACGCTTTTATCTGTTTTTTTGTCCTTGTATAAAATCATTAAGATTTTGATAAATGAAGCGATGTTAACGATGAGAAACCCAAAGAAAAAGAAAACGAATAAACCAAATAAAAGATTTAAGAGATCAGTATGACTTCCAAGCATTTGATATATGAAAACAGCAATGCCACTTCCTACCATTCCTACTGCACTCCCTACATATAAGGCTAAATAGAAAATGTTGTGATCTTTCCTCATAAACAATCCTCCTTTTGCTCTGACTTTTTTATTTTATCACTACTATGAATATCTAAAATTTAAATAAATGAATTACCGAAATACTTATCTTTTTCATAAATGAAAATTAAGGGATTAATTATATAATTTGTTATTAAGGAGAATTTTACATGAGAAAAACAATCAAGGCTTCACTAAGTCTTTTATTATGCATCTTAACTTTGAGTGGATGCGGAAAAGGTGAAACTACTATACCATCATCAACTCCAGGTTCTACCAATACTGCTACACCAACAACTCCAACAGATAAAGATACGACTACTTTATCAACAAATGCAGAACATAAATACACTGATTTCAGTGAAGAAGATAAAGAATTACAAAAAAATACAATAGGAACCACCATTCCTTTTGCTCCTTGTTATAACTATAAAATAGAACTAGTTGAAGGGACTAAAGAAAACTACCTCAAAGGTGAATTCAATGGTTTGATAGCTGACGATATTAATAGTTACTTGAGTCTCTTAAAAACTACATATGAAGTCAGTAATTCAACGGAAGATTCCGGCTCCCATAAAATAACCTTAGCTGATGATACCATCTCATTGACCATCGACTACGAAGATGGTGGGAACAAAATTTCCTTTGAGATTCATAAAGCGAATAAAGCAGATGATAAACCTGATGATGTTCCTAGCCAGACCATTCCTTCTAATTGGGATGATGTTTCGAACAAAGTCATCTATACAAACAAGGGAAAAGGAATAGAGAACTATAGAAATAGTAATGGCTATTACAACGTAGATTTCACCAAAGCTACTAAAGCTAAAAACATATCCAATCTTTCAACATATGAAGGCGGATGTCCAACCACAGGCAATGTAAATGTATTAGTGATTCCAGTTGAATTCTCAGATAAACTTCATACTTCCAAGCAAAGTCTAAGTTCTTTGGATTTAGCCTTAAATGGTGGAGATAGAGAGGAATCCTTAAAATTCGGAATGTCTGTCTCCAAGTATTACAACTTATCAAGCAACGGAAAGCTAAACCTAAATTTTGAAATAATGGGTGGTGGAGCAAAGTGGTATAAGCCAAGTAAAACTAGTACATATTACATAAATCAAGATAAAAATAACAGCAGTTCCAATGCCGATATGTCTATTGTCAACAGCATCTTAAAGGCAAATAGCAGCGATATTGATTTTTCACACTTCGATTCGGACAATAACGGAATGATAGATGCTGTAGTCATCGTACCGACTATAAAGATAGGCAACCCGGATGAATCCATTCTCCAATGGGCCTATAGATACTGGGATATAACTGATAACACATATGGTGACAATTACTGTATCAACGATTACTTATGGTGTCCTTATGATTTCTTATATGAAACAGATTCAGGATACGATAACGGAACAACTCCTACTAATACCTATACTTTCACACATGAGTTTGGACATGTCCTAGGTGCCGAGGATTATTACGATGCATCTTATACTGATAAAGACGTCCTTCTAAATGGAGAGGATATAATGGATTCATATTTCGGTGATCAAAATCCATACACCAAATTCAATTACGGATGGTTGACAAGTTCTAAATTGATAACTGCTACTGATACTGTAACCTTAGATTTGAATGCTTTCGAAAATAGTGGAGATACATATATAATCGCCAACAACTGGGATGCGACCTTGGGATGTTACCAAGAGTATTGGGTAATGATGTATTACACCAAATCTGGAATTAATGCCAAATCAAACTATTCATTTAGTGAAGGCCTTGTCTTATATCATGTCGATGCTCAGCTTATCAGTTATAAATACAATGGGCAAACAGGTTTAGATTTATTCACGACAAACGATCACGGTGAAGCTTATTACACAGGAGTAAATCTAATAGAATTGGAGAAACTAACTTCATCTAGTTATACTTTAGGTGTAGGTCAAACTAGTAAATCTAGTATATATGACGACAATGGGTCTAAGATTAACTATACATTCAAATTGAATTCTATGGATGGATCTAAGGCTAATATCACATTTAAAGCTAACAAGTAAAACTAGTTAAAGCTAATAATATTTATTATGATTTAAGCACTTGGAAAACATGTGCTTTTATGTCGAAAAGGAAAAATAGACTTTTTATGAAGAAAACAAAAAAATGTACGGTAATTAGAAAAAGTATAGCATTTATGCTTTTATTTCAACTTGTCTTTGCCTTTATAGGAGGCGAGACAATAAATAATAAGAATAGTATCCATGAAACAAATAGTGTTGGTGAGTATAAGAGTAGTCTTAAAGATTCAAAATCTAATGAATTAGGACCTAAAGATGCTTTAAATCAAAATAACTTAACAAAACCATCCATTACTATCGGGTCTTATATTAGCTTAGGTAAATACGAAGATAAAAACATTGTTTGGAGATGTGTCGACATAGATGATAACGGGCCATTGTTCCTTGCAGACAAGATCGTCGATACTCTTCCTTATGATGCTATGACTAGCGACAATTCAAAGACTAAATCGCATAGTCGAAACTACAAACGTGATACCTATGGATCTAATTATTGGGTAGATAGCAACATGAGATCATGGCTTAACTCTACATCAAAAGCCTCAGAAGTGAAATGGTTATGTGGAAATCCACCAAAGAGTGGATACGTAGCAGGAAATGAATATGATGGAAAAGCAGGATTCTTAAATTCTTTTGAAAAGAATGAGATAGCTGCTATGAAGACTGTAACACAAAAATCTATAGTTTCTCATCCTGAATACAAATGTGGAATTCATGAAGGAGAATCTCATTCGGATTTAGATTACCACTCAGATATCCAAAGTGTAGCTAATAACTTTGATGATGCCTATTATGTAAATTCAACAGAAAAAGTATTTTTACTCGATGTTAAACAGGTCAACAAGGTTTGGGCTAATCTTAATGACTACTATATAGGAAGAAACAGCGATGGGTCTAAATGGCCATATTGGTTGAGAACTCCAATTACTGATTGTAACCACGATATGCGTTATGTACATAACAATGGTTCTATAGGAAGAGAAGCACCTAGTCAATACTACATAGGAGTAAGACCTGCTTTCTATCTTGATACAGATTATTTTCTAACCTCCTCAGGTGATGGAACATCTACAAATCCATATGTCGGATCGGCTCCTAATAAAGTCGAAGCTGACTATACAATAGAAGAGCCTAAAGACGACATCAATCAAGAATGGAATGTGAGTACTGAAGAAAGCATCAAACTCACTCTCGGTCAGTATTATTCATCGGATGGAAAGTATTCTAATCCGACAATTCCTGTGTATACCATACAAAAAACTCGTAGCGATAATGAAAATATGGTTATTGTTATTTGTGGTGAAGGATACACAAAGAATCAACAAAACAAATTTATAAGTGATGTAAAAAGGATATGGTCCGGCACTCTCCAATATGAGCCATATAGAAGTTTTGCAGATAGATTTAATGTCTACGCTCTTTGTACAGCATCAGAGTCTAGCTTTGAAAATGAAGGAAGCACATTCTTTGATGTGATAGTCGGAAATGATAACTCTTCAAAGATTTCAACAAATATTCACAGCAATTACTGGAAGAATCATATTTTTGAAAGATGTATAGGACCTGAGTTCATAGAAAAGATTCATGATGCACATGTTCCAAACAAGACGGAGCCAAATATTATTCATGAGGATGATTATGCTCCTTATCGTTATGTCTACAACTATATAAATCAGTTTTGCCTTTTGGTGAATACAAACAGAGACTTTGGAGATGCTTTTACCAATCTCGACTTTGGTTTTAAGTATTTCATATCACCATCTGATTGTTATCGTGCGACAAAAACCTTTGCCCACGAACTAGGACATGGACTTTTAGGTTTAGGCGATGAATACATGGTAGGAAAAGGAACTGAACAAACTGATTTATTTTCACTAAATGTTGCCTATACTGCCAATCCAGAAAAGGTAAAATGGAAACAGATGTTGGGTTTTAGAAAAACTTATACTTGCCCACATCAAGATGGATCTGAGCTTTATAATTCCAGTTATGAATGTCTGATGAGTGATACAAATTATTCGTTTTGCGAAGTATGCCGTCTACAAGGATTTAAAAGAATGTCCCAGTTGGTGGAAGATGGTGATACCCTTTATATAGCAAATCCTGAAGTAAGAGAATTCAACGATCAATACACAAGTCTTTCAGATTTCTCAGACACTTCAATCAGTGGTTACTATTCATTCTCAAACTATAGAAATAGTGTACTGCTAAGTGGAACTGGAAAGAATAGATTTGGAAACTATATGCGAGGCAAAAAGATAGAGCTTAGAACAATAGTTCAAAACCTTTCTGATACAGTAGAACGTACGATAAAGATGAAAGTATGGATTAGGCATTCCGATGGCACAGTTGCTACCTCAAGTGATGGCACAACACTTGAAACAACTCAAACATACACAATTCCTACTTGGGGTGATAAGAGCAAGTTCTGGCCAAAAGGTGCCATGAAGTACGAAGGAAGTGATATGAACTCCGGTCTTCAAAATTGTCAAATAACATATCAAATTCCATCAGACGCTATTTTAAAAAATGGAGATACAGTAGCATTTAAAGTCACTGATGAAAACGATAATGTCCTTGCTGATGACAATACAGAAACACAATCTTATGCAGATGTCTCCATTAAATACATGTCGGAAAACGGGAGTGAAATTCCAAATACTGAGACAGCAACCATTCCAGTTGCTGTCGGTACTACCATCAATTGGACAAACAAACCTGATTCTCTTTATGGATATAAGTTGGTCAAAATCGTTGGATTGAATCAAACTGTTGGATCTGATGGTCTTACAATAACTTGTTATTATGAAAAGAATAGTGAAGACCACACCCATACTTGGGGGGATTGGATGACTGATGGAATACATCACTGGCGTGAATGCTCAGGTTGTGATGAAAAGCTTGATTATGGCGAGCATACAGGTGGAACAGCAACCTGTATAAGCAAAGCTGTGTGTTCAATATGTGGAAAAGAATATGGTGAATTAGGTGAACATAACTACGGATCATTAATTCCTGAAGTAGACTCTACTACCGACAAAGAAGGTATGAAGGCACATTACTACGATAGCGTTTGTGGGAAATACTTCGATGAAAACAAAAATGAGGTGAATCAATCTTCATTGGTTATTCCAAAGAAAATAGTCCTAACCATCATAGGTGGAAGTATAGAAGGGCAAAAAGAAGATAGGATTGTTGTAAATCCAAATCAAACTATTACTCTTATAGCTAAACCAGCAGAAGAAGGAAAAGAATTCATCGGTTGGATGAATGAAAATGGTGAGATGGTAATAGAAACATCAGAATTATCTTATTCATATAAAATAACAAATAGCCAAAAACTTACAGCTGTTTATAGGGATATAAATAAGAACAACGACAATAATAATAACAATAACTTCCCAACAGGTGCAGTTATAGGCATTGCTGTAGGAAGTGTTTCAGCAACCATCATTGTTGGAATCTTGTTATATGTTTTTGTAATAAAGAAGAAAAAAGTGCTTTGATCATTGCAAAAACTGAATAACAACTTTATTATTTAATTTGAGTTTGATACTGTTTTAAATTAAAAAAATTATCAAAATGTAAAATCTTACTTTCCTATTTTAAAATCTATCAAAGAATTCATTTACTTCAAAAGACTAACTATATATACCGCTTTGCTAAGATAATCAAAAAAGATGAAATGATGAAAGGATTTCACTTGATCCTATATTTTCATATTGTGCTTTAGACCAAAATACAATTCAATCTTATTTTAGTCGAAGAAATTACACAATTTAATAATTAAAATTAAAGACTATAAGCAATCCTTTACTTATGTTTTAGCACTTTTTTAGCGTATTAGGTGTTAAAAAATGGTTTGAAAAGAAGGAGAATCTAACGCATTATGATCATGTCTATTATTATCGCTATAGTAGGTGGAATAATACTAGCGTTTGGCTATTTAGTATTTGAACCAGACACTATTATTCAAATCATCGCTTTGTTAGCAGGTTGGGAATGTTTAATATTTGCAGGATTATGTTTTATTTATTGAATTTTCACTACGTTAAAGGATAAGGTTGGAGGAAATTCTAGTCATAGTTCCTCTTACCATAATAGCTATTCAAATAGATATAGTTCTTCTTATAGTTCAAATCAAAGTTATAATGATTCAACATCAAGCAATCTAAAGAGACCTGATGAATCTTTAGAAATCGATATAGCGAGGAGTATAGATCATTATCTTCCTGCCAACACTCCTAGCACAAATATCAGGTGCAGAATTTATGGAAACACAATTAGTATTAGCGGATGTATATGCTTATGGCATAGCTCCGATTTAAATAGACTTTCTAGCAGTATAAGTAACGGAATAAATGCTGCACTAGAAAGTGCTAGTTCTCAAGGATATGATATTTATGATTTAAATGATATAGACACAAGCAGTCTAGAAATATCTGCAGTTAATGATTAAAAAGTAATTTAGGTGAAAAAGAAAATAAAAAGCTGTTGATAAGCCTTTGTATAAAAACAAAGATTTTCAACAGCTAGATTAGAATTGCTTATAATTCCTTATAATCTACGATTTCCAATTCTATAAACCTTATCACCTGACCATTCTACTCTTTCACCATTTATTCTATAAAGTTTATTTCCAGAATATTCAATTCTAGCTCCTCCGACTTTATAAAGCCTAGCTCCAGAGTATTCGACTCTGAGATCACCTATTTTGTAGAGCTTATTACCACTCCATTGTGGTCTACCACCAAAATAAGCAATTAATATTTCTTCATCTGACATCATATTATTCACTCTCCTCCTTTAAAGAGCTTATCAAAATTATAGTTTTATACTTAAATTAGTATTACAATATTTTTATCAGTTATATTGGAAAGAGAAAAAATAAGTTCATTCTATATGTACAAATAAAATAATAAATGCTATCAAAATAAATATTTTGCAGTTAATAAAAAATAAGTGAAAGAAAAAACTTATTGAAAGTGAAAATCAATATGCCTTTTATTCAATCTTTCTACTGTTACATTCTTGCAAATATTATTCTCAGAATTTGAAATCAAAATAAAGCTTCTATTACCTTTATCTTCCTTGTTTAAAGAATCTACAGCATCTCCTGTAGTTCCACTACCAGCAAAGAAATCGATTACGATGGAATTTTTATTTGTCGTTGCTCTTACTAATTCTTTCATCAATTTCAAAGGCTTTGGAGTTGAAAAATAAGTTCTATCACCAAAAATTTCTTGCATTTCATCTTTGGCACTTGATGTAGTTCCAAAGCAATCAAATATCGCTGGAACTTTACTATCCTTTTCCTTTAATTTATCCCCATCAATATAAGGCTGTTTTATTGAATTCAACTTAGATTCTAATGTGTTCTTACATATTTTGTTTTGTTTTTTAATGTATCATTTATATCATTAGTAAAAAATTATTTCATTAAAAATATATATTTGTTATTTTTTCAAATTAATTTTGGTATATAATAAAAATCAGGAGGTATCTTTTATGATAGATATTGGAAATTCGATTTTATACTTTTCAATACTTATGTCTGGTGTAACTAGTTTGAAAGCAGATTATTCGAAAGATTATATTACTTCCTTGGATTATCATTCCTCTATTCCAGTAGCAGCAATAAGGAGCACTAAAAATTATGCATAAATATAAATATTTACCTTGTCTATTCATTACCTTGAGTTTAATCTCTTGTTCATCTAAAAATAATATTACTAACCTTATACACACAGAACCGGCTTATCTAGGAGATTATCAACTCTACGGCTATGAGAAAGGTACTTTAAGAAAAAATAGCGAAAATAAGTATTATGTTTCTGATAGATTTGGATTCGCACATGATCTTTGTGTTACTAGAGCCACAAAAGAACCTGATGTCTTGTTCTATTCAGCCATAGATACAAACATCAGTTACAACAAGAAAAAGGAAACTAATCGCTTAACATTAGAAGACTTTGAAGTAGGAGAACAAGTTATCTTTTGGTGGAACCTAGGATTTGAAGGTAATTATAAGTACTACAACTTACCTGTGATGTACATATGGAAATATTCAGATAAAGTTGAATTAACACCATTCCACAAAGAAAAAGGTGATTTCTTAAAGCCAAACTCTGAAAGAGAAAGAGCTTGGGACAAATTCTTTGAAACCACTGATGGCAAAATCTATTGCAGCTACTATGACTACAATGAATCTGGTATGGTTTTCGTTTGGAAGTATCAACCGACTACTTATAAGGAAAGTCATACTTACGATTGCTATGTACTTGATGGATGCAATTTAGCTGCTTTTTTGATATGTAATGAGGAAACATTCTAGTTTGATTTAAATAAGTTTACTTGATTAAATTATCTTGCTTAATCAAGCGTTTGTTTTTATATGGAACTGAAAAACGCAACACATATAGCTATTACTTCAAAAGCATATAAATTGCAAAGTGTGGATACATTGTGTGGTCATCAACATTTGGGTACTAAATTTTAAGAAGATAAAGTTCGTAAAATGGATATAGATCATTCAATCAGCAAATGCCAAAATTATAATGGGAAAGGGTAATACGCAGTAATATTTCTAAGTAAGACTACCAATAAAAATAGATTTATATCTAAATTCGTTCTAATAAAAACCATAAACAAATTTATAATTTTAAAGCAGTAATTATAAGAGTATTTGAAATTATTGGTTAGCTAACTCCGTCAATATAAATTTCCAAAGTTACATAAGTTACATTGTCATTAATATAATCTTTATTCTTCTCCAAATGATATGTACATCCTTCTATAGTTGGATAATTTTTAAATGAACAATCTTTACTAGCATCACTATCTTTTTTTCGTGTTTTCCACTTAAAACTTGTCACTTTGCTTTTTATACCACTCGGCAAAATTGTTTTACCAAATTTAGAAGTGTTTATTCTATTAAAGAAATCTAAATAGACAAATAATTCCTTTCTCAAAAATTTCAAAAACTTCTAGGAAGAAACTATATTCAATTTATATTGATAATTTCAGCTATAAAAGCACTTTAAATCATAAATTAACCTAGAATTAATGTTAAGTGTTAAAATATAAATTAGTTTAGTCGAAAGAGATAATAGCTCAATAATTAAAGGATAGGTGATAAATTGATGAAAAACAGCGGTCTATTAAAGAACAAGACTCTAATAATCGGCTGTGGAAGACTTGGTTCTTCCATAGCTAACAAGGATTCCTCCAGCGGAAAAAACGTTATGATCATGGATTCTGATCCAATGTCTTTTGAAAAACTATCCGAGGGATTTAGTGGTTATACATTTGTTGGAGATGCCACTGATATGTCTCTTCTCGAAGAAGCATACATAACTTCAACAAGAGAAATAATCATCACCACCGGTGATGATAACACCAATGTCTTTTTGGCATTAGTCGCTAGAAAAATATACAACGTTCCTCAAATCTACGTTAGGTTGGACGATCCTAACTTGGAAGTTTTATTAGAAAACTGTGACGTCCATGCAATCTATCCTTTCAAGCTCTCTTTAGAAGAATTTTTAGATATAAGAGAAAAGAATGATGGAGGCTTAAAGAAATGAGAATAGTAATAGCTGATGGCAGCTCTGCTGCTGACTATGTCATCAAAGCCTTTAGAAAGATAGGAAACGAGTTGATTGTCATCAACTCGAGAAAAGATATAGTTCAATATCTAGTCAAATCCAATCAAATCCCAGTTATCTATGGTGAGCCGTACAAGACTTCAATACTAAGGGAAGCGCATATCGAAGGAGCTGATCTTTTCATAGCGTTAGGAAAAGAAGATACGGATAACTTTGTAAGCTGCATGTTGGCAAAGAAAGTCTTCCATGTCAAGAAATGTATTTGTACAGTGAACGACCCTTCATATGTCGAATTGTTTAGAAAATTAGGTCTAGATAGTGTCGTATCATCAACACAAATCTTAGCTTCATCGATTTTTAGTGAATCTTCACTTGAGAAATTTACTAAATCCATGTCTTTTGAGGATGATAAAATTGTTTTAACTGAAATCATAGTTAAAGAAAACTATGAATTGAGTGGAAGAAAGATTATGGATATAAACTTTCCTAAGACCGGAACAATCTCATGTGTCTATAGAAAGCCCAGCGTCATAATTCCTAACGGACAAACCACCATCTATCCAAACGATAAGCTTTTTATCGTCTCTTCTCCTAAAGAACAAAAAGACATTATCAAGTTCGTACAAAAAGAAAAGAAAGTTGTGCAATAATGAAAAAGCAAGCTAAAGGTTATAGATTGATTTTCGGTTATTTGGGAATATTCCTAATATTAATAGGAATCATCACCATGCTCCCTTTGATTCTACTTGCTTTTTATCCAGGTGAATCAAACTGCTGGTTAAGCTTTTTCATACCGGGAATGAGTACGATAGGATTAGGATTCTTGCTATTTCTTTTAATTTATAAACGTGAAAGGACACAACTAGAAAAATTCCAAGATTCAGCATTACTAGTCATGATATGGTTATCAGCCATTCTTATTGGATCCGTACCATTCATGTTAAGAGGATATACAACTCCTGACTTTGCTAAATATAGAATGAATTTCTCGGATGCCGTATTTGAATCCACTTCCGGATATACTAGTACAGGTTTGACTGTCTTTAACTTTGATATGTCTTACCCCGGATACCATATCTTCACATTTTATAGAAGCATATTACTACTGTTTGGTGGAATAGGTTTGGTCTTGATTGTCACTTCCGCAATTTCAGATAAATATGGGTTAAAGCTTTATACAGCCGAGGGCCATAACGACAAGCTTATGCCAAACCTAGCAAAATCTGCAAGATTGATCTTGTTGATTTATATTGGATATATCTTTCTTGGGTTCCTATCTTATTGGTTGATAGGAGGAATGGAGCCATTCGATGCCATCAACCATGCGATAGCAGCTATTGCCACAGGTGGCTTCTCAACTAGAGAAGGTGGTATACCTGAAATAATAAAAGAAGGTGGATATAATTCTATTACTGGTTGGCCAGTAAATGGATTAGCAATCAATATAACATCTATTATTTTGATGCTTCTAGGTGGAACAAATTTCGTATTACATCTTTTCTTATTCAAAGGAAAGTTGAAGAAGATACTAAAAGATTCAGAAATAAAATTTTTCTTGATCTTAAGCATTATTATGATTCCTCTGTTCTACACTTCTATATTCACTTCCTTAAGTCAACAACTCTCAGTATTAGATTCGTGGAGAGAAGGAACATACCTATACTTTTCTGCCTTGACTACTACTGGTTTCTCTACTACGACTGATATAAAACAATTAGGTGAAGCTGCTTTAATTCTATCCATCATAGCAATGACTATCGGTGGTGGAATGGGATCTACAGCAGGTGGTGTAAAACAATATAGATTTGTCGTAGCCTACAAAGCTTTATATTGGTCTTTAAGAGATAGACTTTCTTCAAAGAGAAAATTCTATCCCCACACAATATATAGATTAGGAGAAAGTAAAGAAATCAATAAATTAGATTTCTTAGAATCCTATGGTTACTTGATTCTTTATGTAACTATCATGATGGTTGGAGGCACAATAATAACCATATTAGGAAAGAATACAGATGGATATTCGGCTATCGAATGCATATTCGAGTTTGCATCCGCATTGTCTGGTACTGGATTGAGTGTTGGAGTTACAACCGGTGTAGGTCTTCCTATTGCTAATGCTGTAGCGATAAGATGGGTCTTAGTATTTGGAATGTTTGCAGGACGTTTGGAGTTGATTTGCATATACTTAGCTTTCTATAGATTCGTTAGAGATATTTTTAGAAGGCCTACTTATTAAAATTTGCATCGAAGTGAATATAAAAGGGGATTTACAAAAATCCTCTTTTTTTTTGTATAATTTATACATTGTAATTGGAGGTAGGAATATGAAAATAAATGGTGATGAATATGATCCTATTGATTACTATCTGAATGAACTTAAGCCCAAATTAAAAGAAAATGCTGAAAAATACATCGATGAAATGTTGAAGAAAGCCAATATTAACACCGGTGAGAATGAAGATCTAAGTAAGAAATATAGATCAGCTAGAGATAATCACAACGCAAATGAATATAGATTGAAGAAATTAAAAGGGTGGAGAATCTTCTTCTACGTTGTAATGGCAATCGGTCTGATAGCTATGATTATAGGAATCCTCATGTGGGTAGGAAATTCAAAAACGCCAGATGGAAATATAATTCCTGGCTTAATCACCACATTAGTAGGTGGTGCAATAGCCATCACTTGTCTTTGTGTAAATATCTTCTATTACAACAAAAAGATAAAGGCTCAATCCTTAATAGCTAAGGAAACTGGCGACAAAGCTAGTGAAGCTTACAACAACGTCTATAACTCTATAAAAAATGTCTACAATTACTTTGATTTCAGCGATTTCAAAAAGGTCTTAAAAGAGACTACAGACATTTTTGAATTAGATGATTACTTAACTCCAAAAAAGCTAAGAATGTTGGAGAAAGTATATCAATATAGTGAATCCCTTTCCAAAAACGAATGTATAGTCGATGTACAATCTGGATCAATCCAAGGAAATCCGTTCATAAGATTGAATGTGAAGAGAATGGACGAAGTGAATCAGACATACACCGGATCAAGAGTTGTCACTTATACTGAAACATATAGAGATTCAGATGGAGATCTCCACACTAGAACTGTGACTGAAACATTGATCGGACATTACACTGCACCTCGTCCTTCATATGGAGTTAATTCTTACCTAATATACGGAAATACTGCAGCACCAGACTTAACCTTTACTAGAACTCCAAACATGACTGGAAAGATTTCCGATGCTGAAGCTGAAAAAATAACTAAGAGAGGTGAGAAAGAATTGAACAGACTTGCTGATCAAGCCATCAAACAAGGAAGAAACTTCACTCCTTTAGCAAATACTAAGTTTGAAGTCATGTTTAAGGCCTATGATAGAAACAACGAAGTTCAATATAGATTATTATTCACACCTTTAGCTCAGCAAAACATGTTGGAAATATTGACTGGAAAAGCAGGATTTGGTGATGATTTTGGGTTCTACAAGGAACATAAGATCAACATCATTTGTTCTGCTCATGGTGGTGCAATCTACAACTATGAAAGATTCTATGTGAACTACGATTTCAATGAATTAAAGAAAGACTTTGTAGATGAAATACAAAGAGTCTTCGATTCAATATTCTTCGATCTTATTCCACTATTAGCTATACCTTTGTATCAAACCACAGAAGGTGGAGAATTCAATGTCGATGAAGATCTACCTAATGTATCTAGATATGAAGCTGAGACTGTTGTAAATAACTACGATGACTTAGATGTCTTTAGACCTGCCGAAACCTCTACAGATCAGATACTCAAAGTCAATTTTGATGGAAAGAGTAAATCTACTGATCAATACTCTGTATTGTCGACTTCAAACAAAGTATACGATAGGGTATATGTCGACATGGTCATGGCCGGTAATGGAAGATTATATCCTGTCGATGTTCCTTGGAAAGAATATGTTGAAGCAGCAAGACGAACATTCATCCATATAGAGGATTTCAAACCCGAAAAGAAGGAAGGTGAAGAAGAGCCAGCCATGAGTTATGGTCAAAGATACCCTATGAAAGACACAAACCAAACTATTTTCAGATATCGTTGGAATCTAGGTTTTCCACTTGGTGGTGAAAGAGACCAAAGTTATGATAAAATAGTTGATGAAGATATGTAATTCTTTACTTGTTCAAAAAAAGAACAATGATGAAAGTCGAGTCTATTAGATAAAAAAAAGAAAGGACAAAAAATTATGGCAAACCCATTAGATGAAGTAAATGATCCTATCGCCGAACAAGGAAGAGATGTCAACGTCATCCAAAAGCAAATTCCTGTCAAAGTCGGAGTAGGATCGACGATTTTCGAAGTTTTGTTGTGGATATGTGGAATCATTCCAGGAGTAGTCTTCTTGGTCATGAAGCAAAAGGCTAGAAACCACCTCCGTTCTTTGGAACAAAGGGTTCAACACGATGCTTCAACAATTGACAACTTCTTGGAACAAAGAGTTCAAATCTTGAAGAACGCTGCCAAGCTCTTGGACAAGGCTATCGATCTCGACAAGGATACCTACACAAAGATTGCTGCTTATAGAAGTGGAAATGGAAAAGCTGCTGACGACAATCTCAGAAATGAGACAAACGCTAACATCGACAAGCTCTTCGGTCAAATCAACGTTGCTTTCGAGCAATATCCTGACCTCCAAGCTCATAACGAACTCGAAGAGTGCTTGAGGCAAAACTCCTACCTCCAAAAGGAAATCACTGCTGCTAGAGAGCAATACAACGATACTATCTATAAGTGGAACCATGACATCATGCAATGGCCTACCAAGATGATCGTCGCTGCTAAAGACGGATACACCACTAGAATCCCCTTCACTGCCAGCAAGGAAGTCAAGGAAGAAGCTAGAGGAACATTCTTCTAAACTAGTAGAAATTAGGAATCTAAAAAGGATGTGTTCAATCACACATCCTTTTTTTATCCGATTTGATTTTTCTATCTAAGTTTAGGAAATAAATTAAGAAATGTAAGGCTTTGTAAAAGTGCTTTCAATAAAACAATATTATGATATATACGTCACAAGTAAAGGATTTCACCCTTTTATAGAGAGGATATCGAAATGAAACATGAAGATTTGATTAAGAAAATGACAGTTGAGCAGAAAGCTTCAATGATGTCAGGAAAGACAGTTTGGGAAACTATGGATATTCCCGAACTTGGAATTCCTTCGATTTGGTTATCTGATGGCCCTAGCGGACTTAGAAAACAAGCTGGTGATTCAGACCAGTTGGGATTGAATGAGTCTTTGAAGGCTACCTGCTTTCCTTCAGTCGCAGCAGTCACAAATTCTTGGAATCCAGAGATTTCCGAAAAAGTCGGAGCTGCAATCGGTGCAGAAGCCAAGGCTAGAAGAGTCTCTGTCTTGTTAGGACCTGGCTGCAACACCAAGAGAAACCCACTTTGTGGAAGAAACTTTGAGTATTCTTCCGAAGATCCTTACCTCGCTGGTAAGATCGATGCTGGATACATCAGAGGTATCCAATCCAACGGAATCGCTGCATGTGTAAAGCACTTTGCCACCAACTCCCAAGAATTGAAGAGAGAGTCCATGGATTCAGTCGTGGATGAGAGAACACTCCGTGAGCTCTACCTCACCAACTTCGAAATCGCAGTCAAGGAAGGACAAGCACTTTGCATCATGTCCGCCTATAACTCCTTAAATGGATACTTTGCAAACGAAAACAAACATCTCGAAATGGATATCTTGAGAGATGAATGGAATTTTGACGGTGTTGTAGTGACTGACTGGGGTGGAAACAACGACAGAGTCGAAGGTTTGAAGTGTATGAACTCACTCGAAATGCCTACCACTGTCGATGAGACCAATAGAGAAATCGTCAAAGCCATCAAAGACGGAAAATTGGATGAATCCATCCTCGATCAAAATGTCGACTACCTTTTGGATTTAGTCTTCAAGACCAAGACTTCCTATGACAAGGATCAACCTGTCGATTTCAAGAAAGATGCAGATATCGCTAAGGAAGCTATGGATGAATCCGTAGTCTTGCTCAGAAATGAAGGAAACATACTTCCTTTGAACAATGATGTCAAAGTTGCAGTTATCGGTGATTTTGCAGAGAATCCTCGTTACCAAGGTGCAGGTTCTTCCATCATCAATCCTTCTGAAATCGTCTCAGGTCTCGAAGCTATCAAAGCTTCAGGCTTGAACTTCATCGGATACGAGGAAGGTTTCAAGAGAATTGGAAGAAAGACCAAGAAGGGATTAGTAAAGAAAGCATTGGCTTTGGCTGCAAAGTCTGATGTAGTCCTTCTCTACTTAGGATTGGATGAATTCTCCGAAGTCGAAGGTATGGATAGAACCACCTATGTCATCCCTCAAAACCAAATCGATTTGATCAAGGCTTTAAGAGCTACTGGAAAGAAGATCGTCACCATTCTCTCCTGTGGATGTGCTGTAGAATTAGGTGCCATTCGTGACAACAGCGACGCTATCGTCTATGGATCACTCTGTGGACAATCCGGAGCAAAATCTATTGTCGATATCATCACCGGAAAAGTAAATCCTTCTGGAAAATTGTCTGAGAGCTTCCCTTGCCAATACAAGGATGTGCCCTCATTCAACTACTATCCTGGAAAGGATGTGACTTCTGAATATAGAGAAGGATTGTTTGTCGGATATCGTTACTATCTAACAAGAAATATAAAAGTCTGCTATCCTTTCGGATTTGGTCTCTCCTACACCAAATTCGAATACTCTAATATCAAAGTTGACGAGAAGGGTGTCACCTTCAAGGTGAAGAATGTCGGTGATAGAGAAGGTAAGGAAGTCAGCCAACTCTACATCGGACTTCCTAGCTCTGGAATCGTTCGTCCTGTACGTGAACTCAAAGGATTTGTTAAGACCAACTTGCTTCCTGGAGAAGAAAAAGAAGTCTTCATTCCTTTCGATGATAAGTCATTCCGTTACTTCAACATCAAGACAAACAAATGGGAAGTCGAAACTGGAGACTATGAAATTTCAATAGGTTCTTCAAGTGTCGACATGCAATTGACCACCTCATTCCATGTCGAAGGAACAAATGCACCTCTTCCTTATACACAAGAAGAGCTTCCTCACTATTTCACTGGCGATGTAACAAATGTTCCCGATGCTGAATTTGAGAAGTTGTTGGGAAGACCTATTCCTCCTCACACCTTCACATGGTTGAACAAGAAAAAGACAAGAATCGAAATCACCTCAAACACTACTATGTCTGACCTCAAATATGCAAAGGGCTGGACTGGAAGAGTCTTCGCTCATGTAATCTCCGGTTTGACCAAGATGTTCAGAAAGTTCGGAAACGAAAAGATGGCTGATACCTTGATCATGGGTGTATCTAACCAGACCGTCAAAGTCTTGTCTAGAATGACAAATGGTGCCGTCTCATGGAATCAACTTCAAGGTCTCTTGATGATGTTCAACGGATATTTCCACAAAGGATTGCATCAATACTTCAAGGCTGGAAGAGAGAAGAAAAAGTTAAATAAGCAGTTGAAGAAAGAAGCTGAAGCTAAGAAAGCTAACGCCTAATAAGTAGTTGAAACTCGGTAAGAAAGCTCAGGACAACCCTGAGCTTTTTATATAAAATTATGAAAGAAAATTGTAAAGATAGGAAATGCAGGCGTTTCATAAAACTTTATATTTTGACTTTTAATAATTTTAGGCCCGCTGAATTTCATTTAAAGTATAAATATATGAAAGCTTTTACAGTTCTTTCTTTCTCTTGAATTATAAAAATAATTACGAGGTATAAAAATGAAAAAGAAATCTCTGCTTTTGCTTTCAGGTCTTTTGTTGATTTCCTTGGGACTTGAAAGCTGCAAGGAAACACCAAGGACAACTACGACTCAGCCTAATCAGACAGATTCTGGTAAGCCGTCAACACCATCTGACAAGCCAGACAAGCCGGATACTGGTGGACAACCTACAAATCCTACCACACCATCGAAAGATAGAGACTTCGTTGATGGACCAGCCACAACAGAAGTTCCAAAGGATACTACTCCTATAGATCCTGATGATCCTATCTATGACGATGAAATAGTTCCAGTTTGGGCACAAGATGAAGTCACAGATCCAGGTGATTACAATATCTACTATACATGTGCTAATTCTAAAGCTAAAAGAACAATGTTCTGGCTTTGGGGTGGAACTGGTTCTTGTGGATTAAAATTCACTACCACAGGTTTAACTTTAGATGGTGCAGAAAGTGGATATACATTCTCTGCTCTATATCTCAACTTCAACACATACTATTATTGTTATGGAAGCTGGAGCGATACAGATACAACATCCCATTTCAAAGTGACGAGAGATTCCGCATTTACCGGAACCAAGGTCAAGAATGATGATGGAACTTCATCTAATGCTGATGATATCGATTTGCCTGCACCTAAATCTGAAGGTAAAACAAATATCTACATTGGTGAAAAAGAAGATGGCGAGACTGGAGCTTTCGATTCTATCGAAGGATTGAATGAGTTCTTGACATCCAGCACACCTGCAGTTTGGCCTAAGGATGCTACAACAGAACCGTCAAACTACAATATCTATTATTATTCGACAGATAAGAACTCATTATGGCTATGGGGTGGACCAGGAAATACAGGATTGGGTGCCAGTACCACCAAGAAATTTGGTGAGTATGAATTCAATGCCGTCTATCTTGAATATGGATTCAAATATAAGAGATACACAGATTGGGAATTTACTACTGAAGCCACTTTAAAATTAAAGCAAACCAATGTATTCACTGGTTGTTTGCTAAGAGATAAAGCCGCTACAACCCAAAGTGGAAGCGTTGATTTGACTACTATCCAAGCTGATGAGAATGGAAACTACAACATCTACATAGCAGAAAATTCAAATGGAGCAGTCAAAGCATTCAATAACTCCGATGATGCTGTGACATTCTTGACTCCTGTAGTAACTACAACTCCAACACCCGCAGATGAAACAGATCCACAAGACTTCAATGTCTACTTTACAGCTGATTTGAGCAATTATAACGAAGGTTGGGCAAAAAGTAGAACCAACATCTTCTCTTGGGGAGGAGTCGGTGGTGAAAACTATGCTTTGAACAACAAAACATTAGCTAGTGTTACAGGAATAGAGACATATAAGTTTGCTCACGCATACTTCAAGTTTGGAAAGACTTATTCTGGATTTAGTGACTATGACAGAACAGTGGCCAATGAATTTACTCTAACCGGTAAAGACGATATCTTCACAGGATACAAGCCTAGACAAGCAAACGGCGATGCAAATGATACTCAAGTCGAAATAGATAAGACAAAGTTAGTTGCTGATTCAAATGGTCATTACAACTTGTTCTTAGTAGCAAATTGGAATTCAGTAAGTGGAAATACATTAAGTGCTTTCTACTCAGTAGAAGAGTTCAACCAACATGTCGGAACAACCACAAGTAAATAAGGAGTTAAACAAACAATTATGAAAAAGACATATCAATTAACATTGTTGAGTTTGGTCACATTGTCATTGGGATTAGCTTCTTGTAATGGTGCTGTTCCAATTGAAGGAAGAAGAAACGAAGCCGCAAGTTCTACTCCCAAGAGTACTGCTACTGAAACCGAGCCTTCTGATTTAAACATCTATTTAGCCTATGATGGTGAAAGGGCCGATAGAAGCTATGTATGGGGATGGTCGGATGATCCTTCGCTTCCTGGATCTTTATTCCCAGTATCATCAGCTGATAACGTGACATTTGAAAAGACCGGAGATGATATTCCGTTCATTCCTGTCTATTTGACATTCAATCAAGAATACGAATGCTTCAACACCTGGACTGATGATGTTACCGGAACACCTTCGTCTTCGTTCACCTTGACTGAAGACAATGTTTTTACCGGATTGATCTTTAGAGATGCATCAGGTGATAAAAAAGATAAAAAAGGTGATTTAGTAATAGACCCTTCTAAGATTCAAGTAGATGAAAACGGTCATAGAAGTATATGGATTGATGATTCTAAAGGCGTGTATTATTCAATCAATGACTTCCCAGTAACTCCTGTAGAATCCGCCATCTACAAAGAAGTCAATAATTCTGACGGAACAACTTCATACACAATAGAATTGAACGCAAAGACAAAGAAGAACTTATTAGAGACACTTCCTGATGCATCCGCTATAAAATCTAAACGATTGACGTTAAGAATCTTTAGATATAATGGAGCTGAAAGAAAATATAAACGCTCGATTTATTTCAAAAATGATGAGTGTGTATTCACCTCAGATAAGATTACATTAGTCTTGAATACCGATAAACCTTTGGATTTATCTTATAAGTATGTCATTTCTCTTTGTTACAATCCTCTTGATTTGATGTCCGACTTATCGGAAGTAGACTTTAAACCATATTATTCATCTCGTAACTTCGATATGAAGTATTACACCATGGAAAAACTTGGTGCGACTATTCAAAACGGAAACACCATTTTCAAAGTATGGTCTCCTTCCGCCACTGACATCAAGTTAAATCTTTATAAAGATGCAACAACCAAACAGTTAACTCAATATACGATGAAGAAAGATGAGAAAGGTGTATTCTCAGTAGGTTTGGTAGGAAATCTTCACGGATATTATTACACATTCGATGTCAACAACTATGGCGATGTCACCAAAGATGTTGCTGATCCATATGCATATTCATCTAACGCCAACGGAAAGAGATCTATGGTAGTAGATTTCGATAAGATTCATGAAGGTGATGAAGAATTTGCATCGGAGACTACAAACAAATGGGCTCCTTCCACAGATAACTATGCTGGAGTTACTATTATGGAAATGCACACTCGTGACTTCTCCTCTTCCACTTCTTGGAATGGAACAGCAGCAAACAGAGGAAAATTCAATGCCTTGCATGAATCAGGCACTTCATTGTCAGATGGAACAAAGACCGGATTTGACTATGTCAAAGAATTGAAAGACAATGGATTGACTCATGTTCAAATTATGCCTGCCTTTGACTTCTCTTCAGTAGACGAAACAAAATTAGACGATTCCGATTACATAAACAAATCATCTGCCGGAATCTATAACTGGGGTTATGATCCTCAACAATACAATGCACCCGAGGGTTCATATTCTTCAGATCCTAGCAATGGATTGACTAGAGTCAACGAATTTTCTTCCTTTGTCGAAGATTACAACAAGGCCGGATTAGGAGTTGTAATGGATGTCGTCTACAACCATATGCCTTCATCCAATGGAACTTCATTCGAAGATGTCTTCCCCGGATACTACTTTAGAAGCAAGAACTCTTCTGGGGCTGGTGCAGATATTGCGTCTCAAAGAGGAATGGTGAGAAGATTCATCGTGGATTCAGTCATATCTTGGGCTAAGAACTATCACATTTCTGGGTTCCGTTTCGATTTGATGGGAATCTTAGATATGAATACCATGGTCGAGATTAGAAAAGCCTTGGATAAAGTCGATCCCAACATCTTGGTCTATGGAGAAGGTTGGTCCATGTTTAGTGGAGATCCAGATTACGGATATCGTCACTATGATATGGGTACCCAAGGAAACATCAATGCCGAAGGTGATAATTGGGTAGGTGCCTTCAACGACGACTATCGTGACGCTCTTCCTGGAAAGAACGACGACACTTCAGTTCGTGGTTACATTCAGCAAGCCTTAGGATATGCCGATGGCGAAGCTATCAACCAAACTAAGTTAGAAAAGATTTACTATGGATTGACCGGAACCTATTGGACAGGATCGACAGGAAGACCTACATACAGCAGTAAATCATCTGATGGAATCGGAGCTTCAATCGCTTATGTCGAATGTCACGACAACCTCACTCTTTATGATCATTTCGAGTTATCTAGAACTTCTTCTATGACTGAGAATGACATCCATAAAGAAGTAATCATGGCAAACGACAACTTACTAGGATCATTATCCTCAGCCTTCTTCCAAATTGGACAAGATTTTGGAAAGTCTAAGAAAATCACAGATAAAGATTTGTTAGTTTCTAACACCTACTACAAAGATCCATTCACAAAGGGAGTTTACTACTCTCATAACTCCTACAACTCTTCAGATAAGTTAAATCAAATCGATTGGAATTTGTTGAAGAATAACAAAGACATTTCTACAGCCTTTAGAAAAGCACTGAAGAATCGTTCTACAAACGCTTTAGAACTCGGATCATCTTATTCGTGTCTAGATTTCTACAATACTGAGACTGGTGGAAACTTCAAAGCCAAGCTAATCGACAACGATCACGTCATATCCTATTCATTGGATATTCATGATGGAGAAGAGGTAAAGACATACTACTTCGCTCAAAACTTTACCAATGAAGATATTAGCTTCACACAAGCTGGTACTACAATTCCCGCTTATGGAACTGTTTCTTTAGTAAAGTAAAAAACAATTACATTAGAAGGACCACCCTAATAAAAAGGGTGGTCTTTTTAATTCATAAACATAACAATCAATCAAATTAACAAGTTTAAATTTCTAAAAGCAATGATATCGATTTCAAGTTAAGCAAGAATAAATACAAGTTGGGCAACAATTAAGAAACCTAAAGCCCTTACCTATTATATTGATAGTGCTTACTTTGAATCTAAGCAAACATCATCTTAGGAGGGACACTATGTCTCAAGGAAAAGAAAAAAAAGCAAAGAAGAGCTTCTTCGACAATCCTCTTCTTTCAACCAAGGTGAAGTCTGCAAAAGCTAAGATCTTCCCTGAAGGAGCTCTCGGTTACTTTGTAGGACCTACTTTGGCACTTCTTTCTAACTCCATCTTGTCAGGCTACTTGAATAAGTACATGACAGATGTACTCAACATGACTGTTTGGAAGGACTTCTTAACATGGCTTCCTATTATTTCAGTCATCTTCGTCGTCTTAGGAAACATTGTCGTCGAACGTTTGATGGATCACTCAAAGACCCGTGCAGGAAAAGCTCGTCCTATTCTCTTGCTTTCCGCAGTCTTATCTGTCGTCGCATTAATCGTCTTGTTCATAGCTACACCTTTTAATACTGCAGAATCCCCTACTTCAATTATCACATTAGTAGTATTCGCCATCGGATACAACCTTTGGTTTGCTGTAGCTTATCCATTCTATTACACACCACATAGTTCATTGGTCACTCTATCTACAAGAAATAGTACTGATCGTTCTTTGTTGGCTACAATCTCCAATGCTACCGCTTTGGCATCTATGGGATTTACTTCCATGATTCTTCCTTTCTTCATGGGATTTTTGTTTGTCGATAAGGAGGGTGGAATTGATTCTCAAGCTTCTTACGACCATTGGAGAATCTTCGTCATCGCTTTGATGGTAATCACCTTCATCGGAACTATCATCGAGTACTACTTCACTCGTGAAAGAATCACTGAAGAGTCCTTCTCCTTGCAACAAGGCGATGGAGCCGAGCAAAAGAAAGCTGTTCCTCTCTCCAAGCAAGCTAAAGTATGCTTGAAAGACAAATATTGGTGGATTATCATCTGTTTCTTCTTCCTCTACCAACTCGGTGGTATATTGAAGAACTGCTCACAGATTTACTACTGCCAGTCTTGGTTTGCCATCGACGGAGTTTACTCTGCCGCTAATGGTGGAACCTTCCAAGGAACCCTTTCAATCATCGGTGCTATTCCTACTGCTGTAGGTATGTTGCTCGTGTGGCCTTTGGCTAACAAGATTGGAAAAGGCAAGTCAATCTTATTCGGTGCTTTTATTTCAGTAATTGGTGGAGCTATTGGTTTCATCGATCCTTCAAACTTCGCTCTTGTAACTACATCATTCGTCATCAAGGCTTTAGGAAGCACTCCTGCTATGTATATCTCCCTTGCTTTGATGGCTGATATGCTCGATCATGAAGAAGCTGTATATGGAATTCGTACTGATGGTTTGACCATGACCGTCTACGGAGCCATCATGGCCGGTATGACTGGAATCGCCAATGGAATAATCAACGCCGTTCTTGTTGCTGCTGGATATAATAGGGAAAAAATCACGGAAAACTTGGGCAATGTCCAACAAGCTACACTTTGGACATTCATCGGTGGAGAAACAATCTGCTACGCTTGTATTGCTATCCTCTTCTTCTTCATGAATGTCGAGAAGTTCTCTAAGATCGACCATGAAACTATCGTAGCCGATCAAAAAGCTGCTGCAGAAGCTAAGGGAATCACCTATGTTTCTGCCGAAGAGACCTTGAAGCTTCAAGAAGAAGAATCCAAGAGAATGTCTAGAGAAAACGATCTCAACGAACTCAAAGCTCGTTGTGAAAAGAAAGGTCTCAATTATGAGAATGAGTTAGCCGCTTACGAGGCTAAAGAAGCTGAAAAGGCAAAGTCCGCTGCTGAAAAGAAAGCTTATGCTGATGCTAAGAAGGCAGAAAAGAAAGCCAAAGCTGAGGCTAAAGCTAAAGCCAAGTTGGATGCTATGACTGAAGAGCAAAGACACCAGGCTGAATTAGCTGAAAAAGCTAAGAAGGATAAGGCCTTGGAGCGTGAAATGAAGATTGAAGCTGAGTTCGTTAAGCTTCGTGCTAAAGCTGAACCTTTCCGTAATTCTTTAAATGCATAGTTGATTCTATTTGAAAGTATATTAAAACTAAAAGCAATGCCAATCCCCCTCGGCATTGCTTTTTAATATTAAAGAAAAACTAATATATCGATTTTAAGAAAAAATATGATGCCTGAAACGCATCGGATAAATTAGAAAAATCTCATTATTTCCACTTTTTGTAATTTGCTTGCTAAGATATATGGGAAGGTTTATATATCTTAGGAGGAAGTTATGGCAAATTTAAATATTTTTCATTATCAAAGTAAGAATTTTAGATGGACTAATGAGGATGGAAGCGTCTCTATAAGATTAATAGCAAAAAAGGGCTATTTATCTGAAGCTAAAGTTATTTACGGAGCTAAGAAATATAACAGTCCACTCCTAGAATCAGAGCCTATGAAGATAGAATTAGAAAATGATTCTATTCAAGTATTTGAATCGACTTTAAAGCTAAAGGATGACAGAAGATTTACCTATGCTTTTAAAGTAAAACTAGCTGAGGACAACAAAGAAGGCTATTTCTTCAGCGATGGGCTTCATACTTTAAATGAAAATAAAGATCCTATAGATAATTTCTTCCAAATATGTCATATATTCGATAGCGAGGAAACAATAATTCCTTCCATAGCAAGGAAAAAGGGGGCTGTTATTCAAATCTTCCCAGATAGATTCGCAATAGGTGATTATTCAAAGCCTTGTATGAAGGATGTAAATCTAAAAGTGGGTGACACACCAAACAACCACTCCTTCTTTGGAGGTGACTTTAAAGGAATAGAAGATCATCTTCAATATCTCAAAGATTTAGGAATTACAACCATCTATTTAACACCTATATTCAAATCGTCATCAAACCATAGATATGATGTAGAAGATTATTTGAAGATAGACGATAGACTTGGTGGCGAAAAAGGTTTTAAGGAGTTAGTCGATAGAATCCATTCTAATGGAATGTCGATAGTTTTAGATGGTGTATTTAATCATTCTTCTTATAAAAATGATATGTTCCAGGATGTTATGGAAAATGGAAAGAAATCGAAATACTTCGATTTCTATTATTGCGATGGAAAACCAGATTTCAATAAAAAGAATTATCTTACTTTTGGAAGTGCAGGATACATGCCAAAATTAAGAACTGAGAACCCTAAAGTAATAGAATTTGGTTGCAAAGTTTTGAACACTATAACATCTAAATACAACATAGATGGATGGAGATTTGATGTGGCAGATGAAGTAGCTCATGTATTTTGGATCAATGTACATCAAACATTAAGATCCATAAATCCATCTATTTTGATGATAGGAGAGGATTGGATGGCAAGTGAAAACTATCTTGAAGGAAATCAATTCGATGGAGTCATGAATTATCAATTTAGAAAGATTGCTATAGAATTGATAGCAAATGAAATAATAAATGCCAGAACAGCTAGAGAAAGATTGATAGATTTATTAGCCAGATATTCATGGAACAACGATTTATCTATGTTCAATTTGATTTCCTCTCATGATACGCCAAGATTCAAAACCTTAGCTGAAGGTAATGAAGATAAAACACTACTAGCAACCTTATTAGCTGTATCATATCCAGGAATGTTCATGTCTTACTATGGAGATGAGCTAGGAATGGAGGGTGGAAGTGATCCATTAAATAGAGCACCTATAGATTGGAATTCTTTGGATAAAAACAAAGAATTTCAAAACACCTATAAATCTATATTGTCTTTAAAACAACTAGACGAGTTCATAACTGGAAGAATAAAGATAGAGACCTATAAAGATTTACTTGTTATTAAAAGATATATAGATGAAAAGAAGTCTTATAAAGTATTATTAAATACAAGAAAAGACTATATAGATTTAAATGAAGATATAGACGAGGTAGTTATCGAGCATAACTATGACAAGATCAAGAACAGACTTAGTTCTTACGGATATATAGTAATAAAGGATTAAATAAAAATAAGGCCTAAATGCAAGGCCTTTTTTTAAAACTTTCATGAAAATAATTGAAAAGCCTTTCGAATACCGAATTTTATTTTAAAATTTGTGAATGTTTATAGAATTACTTTAAATTCAAAAAGCAACCATAAAACTTATTATTTAAAGTTTTATTGCATAAAGTTAGAATTTTAGTGCATAAATTGCCTTTAGAGGGATAAAAAACTGATATTTTTTAATTTTTAGTAATTTACATTTGAAAGTTGTTTGCTAAAATAGAGTCACTTTGAAACCTCTTACCGAGTTTCAAACGTTCTTCACAATCAAAGATTCCAAGGAGGGTAATCAAAATGAAGAAAAATTCAATTTTGTGCACATTAATGTGCCTTGTTAGTTTGGGAAGTTTAGCAAGCTGTGGACCTAAAACCAGTGAATCAACTGATACATCCAAGCCTGACCCAACACCTGCAAAGAAGGAGACACTCGTTTTATCCGGTGCTGAAGATCAAAGGACATTCGTCATGGGAAAAGCCAATGAATATTTGAAAGCCCAAAAGCTTGATAGCAAATATGAATTGACCTACACCGCTCACGGAGAAGATTTAATCGACTCCGAGGTTAATGACTGGACTGCAGAAACAGCTCCTGATTTATATTCATTCTCTTGTGATAAGAGCACTCCTTTAGCTGCTGCTGGTGCATTAGCAATAGTACCTGATGAATATGCAAAACAAATGAAGGAAACTTTGTCTGAAACTGCATATGCATCAGCAACATTCAATGGCGACTTAGTCGGATATGCATACACAGCTTCAAATGGATACTTCACATATTATGATTCAAGCTTGGCTGGAATTGATAAAATCGTACATGACAATAAGGCTGGAAGCATCGTCGATAATATTGAAGATTGGTTGACTTATTGTGAGAAAAACAACAAGAAGTTTGCTTACAATTTGAAGGAAGCTTTCTATACTGTCGGTGCTTTAACAACATTTGGTGCATCATTCAATGTTGAATACACTAGAGATGGTGCAGTCAAGAAGGTCACTTCAGACTTTGCTTCTGAAAAAGGTATGAAGGCCGCTAAGATGATGTTGAAGATTATGAAGAGTCCAGCTTTGGTATATACTCAAGATGCTCCTGGAGTAAATGACGTAGCATTCTGTGTAAATGGTGCTTGGGCATTATCTAATGATAGCGAAGGAAATAAATCAGCTTATACTGATGCAAAAGTTAAAACTACAACTTTGCCTAATGCTACAGTAGATGGAGAAAAGAAACATATACGTTCATTTACTGGAACTAAACTTTATGGTGTCAATCCTTCTAAGTCTAATGGAAAAGCTGAGCGTTTGAATACATTGCATGGAATTGCAAACTATCTTACCAGCGATGATGTACAATCTGCTCGTTTCGATGATTCTCAACAGGCTCCTTCATCCAAGGCTGTCAGTGCTACGGATAAAGTCAAGAACAATCCTGCACTCAGTGCATTAGCAAATCAAAGTGCTGATGGTTTAGCTCAAGCTAACCTTCCTGGAAACATTTGGTCTGCTCCTGCTACATTTGCTACTTGGGCTTTTGAGAATGCAACAAATGAAGTTTCTGATGCTGATCTCATGATTCAACTTCAACAGCTTGATGCATCAGTCCAAGCTTCTAAGTAAAATTAGATAATTTAATTCAATTCAATTTGATACAAGAGAGCAAAGACTCTCTTGTTTTTGGTAAAAGAGGGAGAAACTATGACACAGATTGAGTATTTGTCTTTGTCTGGATTTCAAAGATTTTTCTACAATATAGGTCATTTCTTTGTAAAAATTCCAGAAAAAACCGCCTCTTTTTGCTCAAAATTGCCTTCAAAATTAAGTAATTTAGGGCAAAAACTAATATCGCCTGTAGAAACAGTTAAAGATGCTGCTGTCTATGGTGATTGGCGTACACGTCTTTCCTTTTTGATCATGGGCTTCGGCCAAATGACCAGGCACCAAATAATTAGAGGTTGTTTGTACTTCGCTTATGAAGTTTTCTTCATAATCTTCATGGTCTTAGCCGGTGCAAAAAACCTTAGTGCCTTAAGCACATTTGGACAAATGGGTTACACTGAAGTCATTCAAAATGGAGCACCTGTATATTATTATTACGATGATTCACTTCAGATTTTGATTTATTCTGTAATTGCTATTTTCTTCATTTTGATATTGGCATTTCTTTATATTGCTCAATTAAAAGATTCATTGAAACTACAAAGAGCTTCAATAATTGGAATCAAGACAAGTGATAAAGAGACATTGAACGATATTTTAGATGCTAGCTATCATAGAACATTGCTTTCAATTCCTATGGTCGGTTTGGTTACATTCACGATCATTCCTATTTCAATAATGATTTTGATAGCATTTACCAATTATGACACATATCATTTGACACCAAAGAGTTTGATCGATTGGGTCGGAGTAGCAAACTTTGCCCAATTATTTGGTCAATCATCAGAAAATTCAGGAAATGGTGCCGTATTCCTTCAAACATTTGGTCAAGTTTTGCTTTGGACTTTGCTTTGGGCATTCTTTGCAACATTCTCCAACTATTTCTTAGGAATGATTGTCGCTATGATGATCAACAAGAAAGGTATTAAATTAAAGAAGTTGTGGAGAACAATCTTGATTACAACAATCGCCGTTCCTCAGTTCATTTCATTGTTGTTGGTCAGCCGTATGTTCAACCAAGACCAAGGATTCGTAAATTCAATCCTTAGACAATGGGGATGGATAAATGCTAATATTCCTTGGCTAATAGATGGAACTCTTGCCAAAGTAATGATAATCATCATTAACACTTGGATAGGTATTCCATATACAATGTTGATATGTACCGGTTTGTTGATGAACATTCCTGGTGATTTATATGAATCTGCAAAGATTGATGGTGCCTCACCTGCAAGAACATATTTCAAGATTACTCTTCCTTATATGTTGTTTGTCACAACACCTTACCTAATCTCTCAGTTCGTCGGTAACATCAACAACTTCAACGTCATTTACTTGTTGACAGAGGGAGGACCAAACTTCACATACAGTGTAGCAAACGTTCCTACTCAATTAAATGGTGTCGGAAAAACAGACCTGTTGATTACCTGGATTTACAAGATTTGTATGACTAACGTATACAAGGATTATGGAACTGCTGCCGTGTTAGGTATTATGGTCTTCGTTATAGTAGCATTCTTCTCCTTGATTTTCTACAACAACTCCAAATCAGTTAAGAATGAGGAGGATTTCCAATTATGAACAATAGTTCAACAAGAAAACTTGCTTCACATCGTAGACGTACAATTGCGTCTAATACAGCTATATACATTATATTGATTATAATGTCTATAATTTGGTTATTCCCATTCGTATATTTGATTTTAGTTTCATTTGCAGATTGGACCACCTATTCTTTCAGTGATTTCTTTCCTAAACAATGGACATTAGATAATTACGCTAGATTGTTCAATTTTTCAAAGGAAGCAACTTATCCTTTTTGGAAATGGTGGCTTAATACATTCGCTATCTCACTCATCACTGCTGTAATACAAACCGTCTTGCAGTTAGCTAGTGCGTATGCATTGTCCAGACTTCGTTTCAAAATGCGTAAGCCTTTGATGAACCTCATGCTAGTCCTTGGAATGTTCCCTGGATTCTTGGGTATGGTCATCATCTATTTCGTCCTTAAGATGATTGGTCTTTCAGCAAATATCTATTCATTGATATTGATTTATATCAGCGGATCAGCAATGCTTTACTACATTGCTAAAGGATACTTCGATACAGTTCCTAAGTCATTGGATGAAGCTGCTATGATAGATGGTGCAAACAAGAATACAGTCTTCTTTAAGATTATTCTTCCTCTATCTAAGCCTATTGTCGTCTACACATTCTTGATGGCCTTTGTAGGACCTTGGGGAGACTATATGCAAGCTTCATATCTCGCTCAAGGAAATCCTAATATGTTCAACGTTGCAGTTGGTTTACAACAGATGATTTCAGGAAAGAACTTAATTCTTATTTACTTCCCTACATTCTGTGCCGGTGGTGTTTTGACATCAATTCCTATTTTAACCTTATTCTTCTGGTTACAGAAATATTATGTAGAAGGTGTAACTGGTGGAGCAGTCAAAGGATAAAATATGAAAAAACAAATATTCTTACTATTATCTAGTTGTTGCCTCATATTGAGTTCCTGTGGAGAAGGTCAATCTTCTAGCCAAGTCCAACCTTCTACCCAAGTCCCACCTTCTAGCCAAGCTAGAGAGCCTGAGGAAGACGACAACTATAGATCTTATTATCAAATCTTTGTCGGAGCATTTGCTGATTCTAATGGAGATGGCGTCGGAGATTTGAAAGGAATCGAAGACAAACTCGATTATATAAGTGATATGGGATTTAGAGGAATTTGGCTTTCGCCAATATTCCAATCACCGTCTTATCACAAATATAATACAGAAGATTATTTCAAAGTGGACCCAAGCTTAGGAACAAATGATGATTTGATTTCACTAGTGAGAAAAGCTCATGAAAAAAACATCAAAGTTATTCTAGACTTAGCTATCAATCACTCTTCTCGTAGAAATGAAATGTATAAGAAAGCCAAAGCTGCTTATGCAAAATTAAAAGGGGAAGCTAATGGCAATGAACAAAATCTTCTCAATGGATTAAGCCAAGATGAAATAGAAGAATATAGTCGATTATATGTGTTCGATGACAAAGGACAAAACCAGGGCGAAAAAATTTTTAGAAGAGTTGATGGTCATTCTTTCTATGTAGAGTCTACATTCGATTCAGATATGCCTGAGTTCAACTTCGATTCAGATCTAGCTTGGACATACTTCAATTCAATAATCGATTACTACATGAATGAAGTTAAAGTTGATGGATTGAGACTTGACGCTGTTAAATATTATTATTTAGGTGATGGTCCAAAAAACTATGTTGCTTTAAATAAGATAGAAAAGAGGGTCAAAGAAGATAATCCGTATGGATATGTAGTCGCAGAAAACTGGAGTAGTGATGGTATAATCGATGCTTACTATAAAAATACAAATATTGATTCTTACTTCTATTTTCCAGGTCAAGGGGCAGCTGGATTTATCGGAGCTGTTCTAAAGAAAATAGCTCAAAGATCTACTTTCTTAGATGGTGAGAAATCGATGATAGAAGGTAGTTATGGACACATACCCGCTCCATTCCTATCAAATCACGACACAGGAAGATTTACCAGATCCAAAGTTGCTGATGCAAAATTCTTATATGGTTGCTTTGCTTCATTGACCGGAAACACCTTCAGTTATTATGGTGATGAGATTGGAATGGCTCAAGGTGGTAGTTCTGACCCTGATAAAAGAACTCACATTGAATGGGGAGATTCATATAGCTGTAATGATTTTAGTGGATCAAATCCTTCTACTTATCCTATGGGCTCAGTCAAAGATCAAATTGAAGATTCAAATTCCTTATTAAACTACGTCAAAAAGGCTAACAAGATTAGAATGTCTAATGATGCTATTATAAAAGGAAAGATAACAAACAATTCTGATGAGTATTCTAAAGAAAACCTTCTTCTTTCAATAGACAAAAAAGTAGATGATAAAGAAGTTAGAATTGTCTATAACTTCGATGGAAATAACATATCCACATACAAAACTAGCGATGGATTTGAAAAAGTTCTTGACGAATTAACTATAGACAACACAACAATAGAAAATAAAGGCGATTCATTCGAGATGAAGCCGTATTCGATACTATTCCTAACAAAATAAGGAGAAAATATATGGCAAGCGTAAAACTAGAACACATTTACAAGGTATATACTGGAGGCGTGAAGGCAGTCTCCGATATGACACTCGACATAAAAGATGGCGAGTTCATAGTCTTTGTCGGACCTTCCGGATGTGGTAAATCAACCACACTTCGTATGATTGCTGGTTTGGAACAGATATCAGCAGGTGAACTCTACATCGGAAATCAAGTCGTAAACGATGTTGAACCTAAGGATAGAGATATAGCAATGGTCTTCCAGAACTATGCTTTGTATCCTCAAATGACTGTCTATGAGAACATGGCATTCGGATTGAAGCTTCGTCACATTCCTTCCGATGTCATTCAACAAAAGGTTATGTGGGCTGCCAACATCCTCGGATTGACTGAGATGTTGGATAGAAAGCCTAAGGCGATGTCTGGTGGACAGCGTCAGCGTGTCGCTTTGGGAAGAGCTATTCTTCGTGATCCTAAGGTCATGCTTTTGGATGAACCTCTTTCTAACCTCGATGCTAAGCTTCGTACATCTATGCGTACTGAGATTGCAAAACTTCATCAAAGATTGAAGACAACATTTATATACGTCACTCACGACCAAACCGAAGCTATGACTTTGGGTGATAGAGTCGTCGTTATGAAGAAAGGTACCGTGCAACAATTCGATACACCTAAGAACCTTTACGAATTCCCTGCAAACAAGTTCGTCGCTGGATTCATCGGAACTCCTCAAATGAATTTCTTCAACGGAAAAATCAAACGTGATGGAGAGATAGTTAAGATAAAACTCGATAAGAGTGAAAAGGAGTTGGAAACTTCTTACTATGACTTTATTAAAGTCAATCCTTTATACCTAGATGGTAAACACGATATCACAATGGGTATCCGTTGTGAGCACCTCCATATCTCTACTGAGGAAACAAAAGCTTCTTTGCCTGTCAGAGTAACACGCTTTGAGGAATTGGGAAGTGAAGCTTTGATTTATGGTGAAATCGACTTGAATGATGAAGAGATGACCGACAAGGAAGCCAACATCATCATTAAAGTTCCTTCTATACCGGAAGATATTCAAATTGGAAAAATCATTCATGTATCCATGGATATGGATCACACTTATTTCTTCGACAAAAACACCGAAAAAACTATTGTTCCTCGTATACCTACAGTCAACAAAATCAATTGTAAAATTGATTCTGGAGAGAACGATGAAAAGTATCTGTCTTTCTTAAATACTAAATTGCCTCTTCCAAAAGAAGCAAAAATCATTCTTGGAGAAAAGATAGTACAAGATGGAATATTGTCCATCCCTAATGACGCTTTTAGATTGGATGGAGGCGACATTAAAGCTACTTGTTTGAAGACTGAAATTATTGGCGATGTAAAGCTATTACACCTCGATATAGGTGGTAGAGTTGTGTTTGCCTTAAGTGATAAAGAAGTTCCTTCTAACACAAATATGAATATAGGAATTGATTTCTCACGTATCAGTGTTTCAGAAAATAATGAAGAAGTTATCGCTCCTATCGATCAATTCGACTCTTTCAATGGAAACTTCTACAATTTAAAGACTGCCTTGAGTCAAACAAATAATAACCAAAAGTTCTTAGATGAAAAGGCAAGAAGAGAAAAAGAAGCTGCAGAAAAATATGATGCATTGATTGCCCAGGCCCATGAAGATTACAAGAGAGATTACGAAAACACAATCCCTGAAGAATTCAAAAATGCCGATAGAATCGAAGACCAAGCAGCTAGAAATAACACATATTCCGAATTGGTTAAAAATAGACAAGAAAAGGCTAAACTTGACTTGGAAAGCTTGAAAAAGCAAAAAGCCGAGAGCATTGCAAAGCTTAAGCATGCAAAGGACGATACTTTAAAAGAGTTGAAAACAAAGCATAAAGCTGATGTAAAAGAAGCCAAGGCTAAGAATAACGAGCTTTACAATGGCCTTAGAATTCAAGAAAAGCAATCTTATGAAGAATTCGTAAAGACAAATAAGGATCGTGAGGCTTTGAGAAGAAGAAGAGATGAATATCGTATGTTCATGTCCACATTCACTGATCAAAAAGCAAATGCCTTAGAAGAGAAAGTGAAGGGAATAGATATCAACTTCGATAATGAGGTAAGCAAGGTTAAAGCCACCTATAAGAGAGGTGTCAATGGTGCAAAACAAGCCTATGATGAGAAAAAGAAATTCTATGCTTCCTTTGTCGATCCTATCAAGAGCTTAAAAGCACATTACGAAAAGAAATATGCCGACCTTGAAAAGGAAAAGAAGAATGCCATTGTCATGGCCGGTAATGTCTTTTTCTTCAATGTCAACAATTATTATTTCTTCTCAAATTCTGTGATTTCCGCAAAATTGATTCAAGGCTTAGGAACAAAGGTATTCAGCAAGAATTATTTGATTGAAGTTCCTCATAATGCCTATTCGATATCAGAAGATGATGGAATAGATGCAAAGGTCATACATATTGCTGATTATGAAAATGTCAAATTCGTAAAAGTTCAGTACGAAGACAATTTTAAGCAAGTTCACTTTGCTTCATTTGAAACTGATAAAGAATTTGAAATCGGACAACAAATAAAGATTGTATTCGATATCACAAAATGTCATATCACTGAGACTGGAATGAACATCCGTCTCTACTAAGGAGGTTTTTATGAAGAATAAACTCTTATCACTAACCTTATTGGCGTTGACATTGTTAGGAAGTTGCTCTTCAAAAGTTTTGTCTAAAGAAGAATACACTACTTTGGGTAAACAAATCACAAGTAAGTTTGAAGCACCGACTGCTAAATCATATAAAGCAAATTTTGAAGGCTACTTCAAGAATTTGTGGGATTCTGAAAAATATCCATGCTCATGGAAAGGTGATGTGATGACCATTAAAGAAAGCGAAGATGCCAATGCTGGATACAAAGCCCAATCTGCCTTGTTTGCAATGCCTACTAAGATCAACACCGATGAATTCGAAGAAACTTATGACACTTTGAACTCATCATTGGCTTCAACATCAGCAAAAGTTGGAAGCATCAACTATATGAAAGTCAGCAAAACTGATGAAGGTGGATTGTTGTTTGCAACCGAAAACGTGAGTATGACATTATTCTTTTACGGCTTGAAAAGCGACAAAATTCAAAAGCAAACCAAAGCCACAAAATGTATCGCTCATTGGACAGTATATGTAGCGTATGATAATACTGGTTGTATCAAATATGAGCAGGCCTTTATCAATCAAACATATACTAGCGATATAGAAGCCAATGGAAATATAAAGGCAACATATACATTATCCGATGAATAAAAGAAAATTTATTATTCCTGCACTTCTATTTGCATCTTGCATCGTTTCTTGTAAAGCTATTCCAGAAGATATCGCTTCTTTTTTAAGCAACATAACTTACTATGATGCGGTGAACAAAGTTAAGACTATTACATATACTAGTGAAATGAATGTTTATGATAACAATCAATTTAAAGGTGATGTAATCGGTCAAAAGATTAGTAAATTCACATACAAATACGAAGGTGTTACCGATTCAAACATCGATATTCTTTATTGTACATACGATGTGACCTATTCCGGAACACTTGTATCAGAGGGATTGACGCATCAAAATAAGATCATAGGATACTCAAAAGAAAAGGATACTTATCTGATAGATGTAATAGAAACTAAGGATAATAAAGAAGAGAAGAAAGATGCTGAAGATAAAGGAAACGGCTATTATTCTAGTTTAGTATCCAAAATCTTTGGTGAATCCGATACATATATGTATGGTTTATATTATGGACAATTTTTGAAGACTCAATCTAGTAGGTTTTCCGACTTGATGACAGTATCCGAAGATAAAAAATTTATAACTTATGATCCTCCGATGTCTGGAGAATCAGAGAATAGAAGGAATCAATATTTAGATATAATTCTAAATGTTGATAAAATCGGAATGCTCAGTTCATACATAGGAAAATACTACAACGATGAGACTCAACAGTATTCATATGAAACTATAGAAATAAATTACGAATACAAAGGAGCCTAATGATGAAAAACGGTAATTTATCGTTTTATGAAATTTATCCAACTTCCTTCTACGATTCAAACGGAGATGGAATTGGAGATATCAAGGGTATAATCAAGAAACTTGATTATGTAAAATCCTTGGGATTTAAAGGAATTTGGTTCAATCCATTCTTCTTGAGCAACTTCAAAGATGGTGGATATGATATCATCGACTTTAAAAAGATTGATCCGAAATTTGGTACAAATGCCGATGCTTATAGATTGATCAAAGAATGTCATAAAAGAGGTTTGCTGGTCATCTTTGATTTAGTAGCTGGTCATATGTCATGGGACTCTCCTTATTTCAAAGACTCTGCTAAATCCAAAATGAACAAAAACAGCTCGATGTTCATTTGGACTGACAGCGCTTGGACTTGGGATTCAGACTATGCCGTAGTAAGAGGTTTGTATGACAGAGATGGTGCCTTTATGGTGAACTTCTTCGTACACCAACCTGCTTTGAATTACGGATTCAATAAAATCACAAGATCTTGGCAACAAAAGACAACTGACGAAGGTCCTAAGAAAACAAGAGATTTCATAATCGATGTCATGAAATTCTGGTGTTCTAAAGGAGTCGACGGCTATAGATGTGATATGGCTGATTCCTTAGTGAAAAACGATACTGACAATAAAGATGCAACCCAAGAATGTTGGAGATACATGTTTGGAGAAGTCAGAAAAGAATATCCAAATATGATTGCTGTATCCGAATGGTCTAACCCACACCAATCATTAAGCGGTGGATTCGATATGGACTTCGTTCTAGATCACCAATCAAATTTCTCCTATGCTTTCTTTAGAAAAGGCTATGAGTATGAATCTGATGGAAAGATGCACGGCCAGCCATTATTCGAAAAGTTCAATCAAGAATTATATGACACGGCCATTAAAGATTTAGTCTATAGAATCAAAGAACAAGAAGATAAACCCGGTCATTATCTTGCTCCGATTTCTGGCAATCATGACACTTTCAGAATCGCAGATTCCTTAAAAGGTGATGATTTGAAACTCGCCTACTTATTCTTGTTTACAATGCCAGGTATTCCTTTCGTTTTCGCTGGTGATGAAGGAATGCAAACAACAAGACGTGGCTATCCATCAAAAGATGGTGGATTCCAAAGAACTGGGACAAGATTTGTAATGAATTGGGACAAATCCATGAAGAATCATGGATTTTCCAAAACTGATGGACCTCTGTATCTACCCTACAACAACAAGGACAAAGATATAGAAAGCCAGATAAAAGATGAGACAAGTTTGTTGAATCTAATCAAAGCATTGAATAAACTTAGAGATGCAAACGAAGATTTGACAAAGCATGATGGATTCGAATTATTAGACAAGCCTTTATCCTATAGAAGAGGAAAAACTTTGATTGCCATGAACCTCAAAGATGAGCCAATGGAGATCGATTTGAAACCTGGTTTACTCGAATTATCGATAGGAAGCATAGAAGTTAAAGAAAACAAGATTATCCTCCTTAAACATGCTGCTATCGTATATAAAGAGAGATAAATTAGATAATCTGAAAAATACGATATGAGTTGGTAAGATATGATTTGATACAATAAGATTAGACTTAAATTCTAGTAAAAAGCGCCATATAAAAAGCCAAGGATTCTAGCCTTGGCTTTTTTGATATCTATTCTCAAATTATTAAACTAAAGTTGCTCCACCATCTACCAAGATGAATTCACCTGTGACATAAGAAGATGCGTCGCTAGATAAATATATGACAGTTCCATTCAATTCACCTTTTGCACCCGGTCTTCCCATAGGATTTATTTGACCGTAATAGCCTAAGAACTGAGGTGATTTAAACAAGGTGTTCTGTGTCATTTCTGTCTCGAATAATCCAGGTCCAATAGCATTTACAGTAATGCCGTATTTTCCATAACTATCAGCCATTCCGATGGTCAAACCTAAGACGGCAGATTTAGATGCGTTGTAAGCATGTCTTATAAATCTATCATCCTTATCTCCGACCACGGCATTGACGCTAGCTACATTTACGACTTTTCCATATTTTTGTTCGATCATATGAGGAATCACGTACTTGCTAAAGAGAAAATCAGATCTGACATTAGTATTGAAAGATTTGTCCCAATCTTCAACATTCAACGAATCGACTCCGCCTCTCACTGCAATTCCAGCATTATTCAGCAAAATATCGATATGACCAAAAGCTTCTATTCCTTTTTGAACAGCATTTTTTATTTCATCTTCAACGGTAGCATCGCATTTAACAGCTAGACATTTTCTTCCCAAGGTTTCTATCTGCTTCTTTACTTCCTCTAATTTTTCGATACGTCTAGCACAGATGATGACATCAGCACCATACTCAGCATATGCAACAGCCGCTGAAGCTCCAAGTCCGCTACTGGCACCATTGACCAAAGCTACTTTTCCAGTCAAATCAAACAAATTTTTCATAACTACCCTCCATTACCTTGAAATTATAAAGAAGATTTAAGGAAGTTGTTATTCAAAAATGATAAAGGGGGTATAAACCTATATTATTTTGATAAAAACTTGAATGAATTTTTTAAGGAATCATCATTTTTCAAATCAATCTTTGTAAATATTCTTTCGAGTTTAGTAGTCGTATGGAAGATAAATCTGTTAGATAGATTAGAAATAATAGATAGAATCGGATAAGAGAATATGAATAAGAAGAGCAACCAAATCCACGCTAGTGGAACTTCAACGGATAAATAGTAAAGGCTTGAATTTTTTCCAAATAATAGGATTGGTTTCATTCTTACATCCTTAGGCACACTATCGACTCCCAAGAAAAAATTAGGAATCAATAACAAGAAGAATAAGACACAGAATACTACTACTCCAAATGTGAAGATTCTAAATTTATTCAAAGGCATTATTGTCTTCAAAAGAACCGCAAATGATGCTATGACACAGCTCAATATTGCTAATGGCTCTTCTAAAACAATTATATTTCTATAGAAATCCTGGCTAGAGATTTGGCCGGATAGAACTAATGAATTATAAAGTGTTTGAAAGTCGTTATAGCTCAATTTACTACCAGAATCATATTTGATTTCTTCCATCAAAGTAGCACCATATCTAGTCTCGACTATAGCATATGGAATAATATTAGTGAATACTAAACTCTGTACAGTCACTACGACAACCAATAAAAATAAAGAAGAAGGAATAGACTTAGATAAGACATTAGTGAAGAATTTTCCTTTTATTTCATCATTAGTATCTTCAAGTCCTAATAGGAATCCACCTAAACCTGTAATGAACCAAGTGACAAGATATAAACCTTCTATTGAGTAAGGAAGATGACCGAACAATGGCGAGAAACCAGATAATCCTAAAGCCAAGAAAGACTTCATTAAGAACAATGTCGAACTTCTCTCGATATCGTTGACACTCTTCCTACCTTCTTTGATGATCTCTGGCATATGGATGAAAGAACCATCCATGATAGTGACATCAGCTACTTGCGATACAGCAGGAGCAGCTCCTTCATGAGAAATAGCGACAGAACAGTCACTAGCCTTACAAGCCAATAAATCATTGAGGCCATCGATGACCATGGTGACTTTTTTTCCTTGCTTTTGAATAGCTTGAACCAGTAATTTCTTTTGCTCAGGTGTACACCTTCCAAATACGACTTTATCTTTTATCAAAGTGGGTAAATCTTCATCTTTAACTCCGGTTAAATCTACATAATTTTCTGCACCGACAAATCCCAATCTCTTTGCGATATACGAAGCAGTCAAAGGATTATCACCAGTAAATATTTTTAATTCGACATTAGATTTAATCAAATGCTCAATAGCATCTTTAACATAAGGTCTAATCTCATCATATAAGACTAAATAACAAAGCGGAATAACCTCATTAGTTTTGATATTCTTTTTGACGAATACCATGATTCTATAGCCTTGTTTAGCTTTACTATCAATTTCTTTTAAAATGGATTTGAATGAATCATCAAGCAGGAAAGAAGGAGCTCCTAATGCGAATAAGAAATCAGGTTCCTCTTCGAATACACATCCAGAATATTTAATTTTAGAATTAAATGGAACGATTTCCTTGGCATTGAGATTACTACCATCGTTCTTGAACTCCCTCCTCAATGCATTTATAGACTCTGAATTATCTGGAACCAAAGCTAATACACTCTTAAGTCTTTCAACAACATAAGAAGAATTGCTATATATAAATTGAGTCGAATTTAAAACCATTTTTCCAGTGGTCAAAGTTCCTGTCTTATCAAGACAAACAACTTTGGAATAAGCCAATCCTTCGACTGCTCTGAGCTCTCTGATCGCAGTATTTTTCTTATATAAAGAAATAATAGATAACGCACATCTTGTCGAAGTCAGTAAGACCAATCCAGTCGGAATTGCACCGACTATAGTAGTTCCAATCTCAACAGCGATAGATTGAATCGAGCTATTAGTTATAGTTAATCCGTGAGAAATTATATTTTGATAAGCTGTATAGCCAGTCACACAGGCAAAAGGGATTATCAATAAAGATAACATCAATACAATGACATGTACTCCTCTAACCATCTCTGATTTAGGCTTCTCTTGTTTTTGAATTTCTTTCTTCAACTTATTGGAATAAGTCTTTTTACCTACAGCGGTTACTTTGATCTTTGCTGTTCCTTCATTCACAATAGTTCCACCAAAGACCATATCCCCTACAGTTTTCTTCTTTTCTATTTGTTCACCTGTCAACATGGATTCGTTCAAAGCCAAAAATCCATCCAATATAATTCCATCGACTGGAATTTGTATTCCTCTTTCAACTAAGATCAAATCATTCTCGACGATGTCATCAGTCATTATTTCGATTATTTTTCCACATCTTAGCACTTTGATTTTAGGTGTATTTACAATTCTCAATTTATTCAACGTTCGTTTAGCTTTACACTCTTGATAAACTCCGATAATCAAATTGATGAATACTATGATCAAAAAAGCGTATTTGCTAATTCCAAATTCGCTATTACCAAATCCGACGCCTAAGATTAAAAAAGCAATTGCGACTCCGAACAGAATAATATTAAACCAATTGAATAAATTCTTTATGACTATAACAAAATAAGAACTCCAAAAATCCCATATCGGTCTATTTGAAAGCTTATTCTTTATTTGAATTGATACTTCCTCATCAGAAAGACCATTCTTCAAAAGAAAGCTATCCTCAATGTTTATAGATTTTTGTGGGTTCTTATTCATCTTAACCTACTTAATTCTTCTAGCTTGGTTACAAGCGGCAACTACTTCCTTAACCTTATCGAATGAATCTAAACGACAACCGCTGGCGCAAAGGTGTCCACCACCGCCGAATTTGACTGCTACTTGTTGGACATCATATGAACCATCACTTCTAAATTCGACTCTTATTTGACCATCGTTTTGCTCACAAAACGAAACCCAAATAGGATGATTGTCTAACTGAGAAATTAGATTTACTTTGCTGCCGGCATCATTCTCAGTCATTCCTAATGGAAGATAATTTTCCTTATGAATTTCAACATAAGTCACCAATCCATCAAAGACAAAATGAGAATATACAAAAGATCTAAATCTCAAGTCGACACTCTTTTGTTTATATAAATCCCTATAAATCGATTTGTAATCAGTTCCAGCTAATATTAATTTTTTCGCTATTTCTAGAGTCTCTGGTTCCGAATCAAACTGAAATCTTCCAGTATCAGTAATGAGGCCGACAAATAAATAAGGAGCAGCTGAAGAAGGAATCTTTCCGTAGAAATCCAATAAGCATTTAGATAAGACCCAAGTTGCGCTAGGTGCATCTTCTACTCTATAGACAGGAAAATCAACTTCTGAAGATTTAATATGATGATCGACACAAACAATCTTCTTGGCTTTTAAGAATCTTTGATCCTCAACTCTATATGAGTCAGAGACATCGACAACAACAGCCAATGAATTTTCAATAACTTCATCACTAATTTGATCAGCTTCTTCTATAAACGAAGGTAAGTAGCTTGGATGAGTTCCAACACCGTAGACTTTCTTGTCGGGGAATAACTCCATGATTGCATGTTTCATTCCCATGACACTTCCGACACAATCACCATCCGGATTCTTATGGCCGAAAAAAACAATAGAATCAGCTTCTTCTATCGCTTTAAAAACAATTCTTTCTTCTTCAGTTATCATTTTATAATGTCCTTTCTATCAAAGTGGTCTCTTCACCGACTCAACATAAGGTGAGGGCTTTTTCCCACCAGCCGTCTTTAGACCAAATCTTTCACCCCAGCCATTGAAATAATTCAAATATTCCTGGAAGTCACTATAGTGATTATAAGTATAGAATACAAAGTGAGTATTCACATCATTTTCGTACTGACTATTTTCAAAATAAGAATAACAAATTCTAGCAGCTCCTCTCACGATCTTTTTTCCATTGTTGTAGACTTCGACTGGATATCCGCCACCAGTATCAGTTCCGGTAGTTCCTATATCCATTTCATGATAGTTTATATTCACAATCTTACCATTATATTGTATCGATTGAGGCAGCTCCGGTTCATTAGGATATCTTGTGACATCATTAGAAAAGTAATTGTCATTTACTCTCAAGTATTTACCCCAACCATTGGAAGAAGGTTTAGTTTTTGTATTAGCCACTTGATTACTAGGAGTACTACCAAAGGCAAAGACATAAGCAGCTACTTGCTCTAGTGTCACATACGCTCCACCTTTAAAAATCTTATTTACTTCATTTCCTAAAGAATCCACGATCGTGTAAGCATTATTGTTTTCTGAATAGTATGAGTTTGAATTTCTAATAAATTTACCATCATAAGTAGGTCTATTAGAATCGACTGTAGGAGTAGCGATTTGTTCAGCCAATGAACCAGACATGAAGTGATGCTGTGTTCTATATTTAGCATCAGAATAAGAAATTGCTTCCTTATAATTTGAATAGAAAACATTAGAACTTATATTTTCATAAGGATCGTTATCAGTTACGGTAAATAATAATTCTTTAGATGATTTATCACCAATCACAGCTTTGACTCCAAATGTTCCTGGATTAAGTCCTAATACAACATCGTTATCAACTTTTCCATAATCTTCACCGCTTGAAATGTAATACTCGGCATTGGGGTAGTTGCAGCCCAAGTTCACACTATCTCCTATATCGAGAGTTGTATTCTCAACAGATATAACTATTGAAGCATCCTCTGGTTTCTCATCAGAAATATCATCTTTTTTTTCGACGACCTCAATATTGATGTAGTCTGCAAGATTCAAAGAAGGAACGCTGGCAAATATAATAGCTTCACCAATCATTAATCCTTGTACTTCACCACTTTCATCTACGGATACGATATCAGGAGAATAAGATTCCCATGTTATCTCCAACACTTTGTCTTGATCACCACCAATCAAAGTATAAGACAATCTCATTTTTTCACCTATTGTCAGTTTAATACTATCTTCGGTGATATTAAAAGAAGGAGTTACTATGGCAGAAGAAGTTCTATCTTCGGTAGTTCTATCAGATTTACTTGTTCCTTTAATGTCCAAATCACAACTAGCCAAAGATAAACTAATACAAGACAACAAAAATAATTTAATAAATTTCCTGTTCATAATCATTTTAAAAGCCGCATTATTTTATCATATTGTTCACAAATCAAAGTTCAACTTCCTTATAGGAAGATATAAACCATTTATACAAACTACATCAACGGACTCCAACATTGGAGAATGATGGCAAAGAATCTAAAGAAAATATTATGTTTTTTAGCTGACTCTGGTTTGATTTGAGTTGATTTCTCAAAGGATTTTTGAAAATCTTCATTAACATCTCTAATGATTTCTTTATCATCAGTATAAACTGCACTTTCAAATTGTTGATAAAAGCTACGCATATCTATATTGATAGAACCCATGATGGTTTCATCATCGGATAACATAACTTTTGAATGGACAAAGCAGTTGTTCAATGTATAAATCTTTACTCCATACTTGAGCAGTGCTTCGGCATTTGCCATACTGACCATATAGACCAAGGGTTTATCGGGAACATCTGGTAAGATGATTCTTACATCTACTCCACTCATAGCTTTGTTCTTCAAAACATCATAAATAGGATCATCTCCGACAAAATAGGGTGTCATTATATAAAGTCTCTTCTTAGCACTCATCATCAATTTGAGGTAAGCATTCTTACCGATAGGAACAGGATAATCCAATCCGTCGACATAAGGAACTACCAAAGACTTTGATTCTTGTTTCTCATAAAGATTCATGAATTGACTGAAATCTTCGTGTTTTCTACTAACAAACTCATAATGCCTTAAAAAATCAAGAATCATTCTATCGACTGCTTCTCCTTCGACTTTAAGACCTTCGTCTTTCCAATATCCGTACATTCTCTTTTCATTCGTATATTCATCAGCTAAATTAGCGCCACCGGTATAAGCCACCTTACCATCAACAATAATATATTTTCTATGGTCTCTATAATTTTGGCCAAATGTAAGTATTGGAGTAAGTTTGTTAAAAGAGTAAACATGAATTCCCATCTTAACCATTCTAAAATAAGTTTTATCTTTTAACTTAGCGTGGCTACCAAATGAATCATAAATGATTCTAACATCCAATCCTTCTTTAATCTTAGGCTCGACCAAATTTAAAATTCTATTCAATAATCTTCCATCAGAGAAAATAAAGAACTCTATGAAGACATACTTCTTGGCGTTTGCTATTTGTGTCAAAACATCATCGAAGAGCTTGGCACCCGTATTAAAATAAGTCAATTTAGTGTTTTGATAAGCTTCAAATCCTCCAGCATTCTTCAAATAAGCAGCTACTTCATTATCATTTTCTACACCTTTAGGAATCCACTGCTCTGTTCTATCAAATATCTTTTGATATTTTTTCTTATCGCCTCTAAAAAACAATTTATCGCTAGCTAGTATATACACTATAAAACTAACTGGGAAAAAGACTAGTAAGAATAAGATCCATACAGTCTTACTCAAAGAATTCTTATCACTTACGATAACACTAAGTGCACATAAAATAGATAATACAGCAGTGATAACCAAGTACCAGACAAAGACTTCGGCAACCCATATGCTCAACAATATAAGAATAGCAACTTGGGCTAATATAAGTATGCCCAAAAAACCTAATCTTAAAAGACCTATGAAATTTGAATCGGTCTTTATCTTAAATATCTCCTCTTGTTTACGAGGAATTCTTCTAAAACTTTTTCTCATAATCAAGGCCTAACCTTCCTAGTATCTTCTATTATTCTTTTTCTTTCTTTGACTAATGATTTAAACTCTGTATTAAATTTCTTGTTCTCCATCTTAAAAGTAGGAATACAAAAGCAGGGACATAAGATAAAGAAAACTCCAGAGAGAGAAAGGAGAATTATGGATGCATACAAAGGAATTCCTTCCGGGTATCCAAAATAGAAACAAAGACCTAAGACCAAACAAACGAAAAATAGCAAAGAAAAGCTAAGTGCGAATATCTTAGTCCATTGATGTTTCTTAACCTTGGCTTTATTTAATTTTTTTACATTGCTTTCAAATTCCACTTCAAGCAATTGGAGTTCTTCCTTATTGTCGATAAAGTGATCTCTTTCAAAAACAATATGATATGTTCTATGAAAGATAGCATCCCTTTTTTCCGAAGAAATCTTCCATCCAAAAACTGAATAATAATACTTCACTTCTTCCAAACTAGACACATCCACCATCAAAGATATCGTGTCATTCTCCATGCCTATCTCTTTCAAGGCTTCTTTTAAATTCTTTTCCATAGCATTTATTAATATATACGATAGTTAAAAGAAATGAATACAATAATTTTAATTAAATAAAGGGTATGTGCAATCAATAGATAAATCGAGTTAAATAAATGGTAATATACTACCGATTTAAAGACAGATTATGGAAAAGAAAATTAAATATTCGAAAGAATTAAATTTTAACTCAAAAGCTAATAGAAATTTTATCGATTATATAAAAAAAGAAAAAAGAACCTTTGATGAGTATCCTTTAAATGAAATCGACAGTCTTATATTTGCTTGGATAAGTTATCTTCAAATTCCTAAGGATGTTGTAAAAGAAATAGATTCAAACCCTATAAACCTAAACAAACTTCTATCGAACGAAAAAGTAATAAAAAACATTGATAAGCTTTATAAGCCAAAGAAAAGCCATGAGTTTTTCAATTCTATAAAGGAATCTAAAAGATTCAAAGATATAACAATCTGTGACTTCGTATCAAAAGAGAATTTAAATAATAATCTTCAATACGGAAGTACATTGTTTAATCTTCCTGACGGCATAAAAGTCATAGGATACAAAGGAACTAATTCAACGATGAATGGATGGAACGAAGATCTGGATATGTGTTTTGAATTCCCCATTCCTTCTCAGGAAGAAGCCTTGATTCAAACCACTAGAATCATGAACAAATATCCTAATTCCAAGTTCATATTAACAGGTCATTCAAAAGGCGGAAACTTAGCAGTTTATGCGGGAACATTCATAGATGAAGAGAAACAAAAAAATATTATTTCCATATATTCACATGACGGACCTGGATTTCTAAAAGACTATGCCGAAAAAGAAGAATATTTAAGAGTCAAAGATAAAATCCATAAATTTATCCCACAATCTTCCGTATTTGGACTTCTCCTAGAATATACGACCAACTATAAAACGATTCAAAGCAATGGATTTCTAGTCTATCAGCATTCGCCTTTCACATGGTTAGTCGATATAAAGAAAAACACATTTATCCCATCACCATCTTTGACTAAAATTGCGGCATTGTTTTCCAAAGCTACTTCTTCCTGGATGAATACATTTTCAATAGAAGAAAGAGAAAGAGCTATAAAACTAGTCTTTGGAATAATAATGGATAACAAAATTCAAACCTCAAAAGATTTGAAAAAGCATATTCCACAAGTGATTATTTCAATATCTAAACTAGATGAAAGCGATAAAGAATTCGTCAAAGAAGTACTGAAAGCATTCTTTAGTGCTGGAATCAATCAAGTTAGTCATGAAATAAAAGAAAATCCAAAAATAAAGAAAATTAAGGCTAAAAAATCCGGAAATTAATTTTCCGGATTTTGTTTACTTGGTCTTGATGTAAAGTCTCTTCGTCTTGGAGCATTCGTAGGCATAAGCACGAATGATTCTTTCCCCTCCGGCCAAAGAGAACTTAGCAGCAGGCTCCTTTTGAGGTCCTACTTGGATAATATGAATTCCATAGTTTGTCTCTACAGCAATCCAATCGATATAATTCAAATTAGCGGTTGAATGATTGGGAACTGAAACAGTCCAGTTGTTCATCATTCCATGTTCGATGACAGGAGTAAATGCTTGTTCTTGTTCAGCTTGCTCATCGGATTTGTTGATCTCATACATAACTTTTCCATCAGAAGTTAATTTTGATCCGTATTCAGACAATTTGATGACGACATCCTTACCATCTTTGCTCTTTAAAAAACGTATTTTTTCTTCATTGCTAGCCATATCCTTTACCTCCGCATTATGCTTATTTAATTTTAGGCTAATTTCATTGAAATTAAAATGGTTTGCCTAATAAATTTATAAAAAAATATATAAATTTCACCAGCCTGAAATTAGAAAATAGTTTGACTGATATACCCTACCCCCGTATACTATAGACATAAGGAGAGACGAATTATGGAAACTAAAGAGAAAAACTGTTGTAGACAGACAAAGAGAGATGAGGAAGATAAAAGACAAATAATAATAAGGCTTAATAAAATAATAGGTCAGATGAACGGTGTGAAGAAGATGATAGAAAATGATAGATATTGTTTTGATGTATTATCTCAATTATCTGCTATAGATAAAGCTATAAGTAGTCTATCAAGCAAATTGATTGATCACCATCTACATACATGTGTCGTGGATGACATTAAAAAAGGTGATCTAAAAACTGTAGATGAATTGGCCGAATTATTTAAGAGATTTAATTGAATATGAAGAAAAAATTTAATATTGATGGCATGGTCTGTGCATCATGCCAAGCCACAGTAAAGCATGCAGTCGAAACAATAGATGGAGTTAAAAGTGCGGATGTTTCTTTGATCAACAATACGATGATTGTCGATTATTCTCCTAAGAAAGTCGATGAGAATATAATCATATCAGCTGTTCAAAAGTCTGGTTATGACGCCTCTATCTATGAAGAAGAACCATATCAAATGATGTTGAGCAAAAGAAACAATGAATTAAAAAAGAAAAAGATAAATCTAATAATCACTTTGGCATTCGTCATATTATTGATGATTTTTGCCATGGGTCCAATGATTGCAATGGAATGTGGTGGAGTGTTTATAACAAACAATCCATTCATCTTAATTCCAATACAATTAGTTCTATTAATTCCAATATTAGTTTTGAACTTCAATTACTTTACTAGTGGCACAAAAGCATTGATAAGCTTGCACCCAAATATGGATTCACTAATATCTATAGGTAGTTTAGCTGCAATAATATATGGGTTATATGTTTTCATTAAGATTATTGTTTTACAAGTACAAGATTCATTCTCTAATATGGAAGAGATTCATAAACTTGGAATGAATCTATATTTAGAAAGTGCAGGAACAATCTTAGGCTTAGTAAGCCTTGGAAAATATCTCGAGTCAAAGTCGATAAATTCCACATTAAATGCCATAGGTAAAATGATGAAGCTAATACCTGAAACAGCCTTTGTTATGATCGATGGAATTGGAATTAAAACTAAGATTAAAGATATAAAAATCGGAGATATCATCTCTGTAAAACCTGGAGATAGAATCCCATTAGACGGAGTAATCATATCTGGAAATGGCGATATAGATGAGTCATCTATAACAGGTGAATCAGTCCCAGTTTTTAAGAAAAAAGACTCCAATGTTATATCTGGCACTTTAAATACTAATGGTAGTTTTTTGTTTAAAGTAACAAAAATCGGAAAAGATACGACTTTAAATAAAATTGTTGAATTGGTCTCTCAAGCTAGCGATTCTAAAACCAAGATTACGCAGTTGGTAGACAAGGTTTCTCTATATTTTGTGCCCGTTGTTATTATCTTGAGCATTATCACTTTTGTCGTTTGGGCTTCTATTCCACCTAATGATATATCTTTAGCATTCAACTTCGCAATTTCAGTCTTGGTCATATCATGTCCTTGCTCCTTAGGATTAGCGACACCAGTAGCTTCATTGATAGGAGCAAAACTAGGAGCAGAGAATGGAATTCTCATCAAGTCTAATCAAGATTTCTACGAGTTAAACAACGTCGACTGTATTGTCTTTGATAAGACAGGAACTATTACAACTGGTAAAATGACAGTTCAATCCATCAACATTCCAAAAGATGATTTAGATCATTTATTGTCTTTAGAATCCAATTCTAATCATCCTATTTCAAAAGCATTGGTCGAGTATTTAAATAATCAAAAAATCAATGGTAATGATAATCTTGTCTCTTTTGAATATAAACCAGGATTAGGACTTCAAGCTATTATCGATGGTCATATTTATAAATCTGGAAATATAAAATTTATAAATCCAATTTTAAAAAAAGAAGAAAAAGAATTAATAGATTTTCTTTTGAATAAGGGACAAACAATAATTTATGTATCAAAGGATGATGAGTATATAGGTTATTACTCAGTATCAGACACCATTAAGGAATCTTCTAAAAATGCAATAGAAATTCTAAAGAAAAAAGGAAAAAGGATTATTCTATTGACTGGTGATAATGCTAAATCTGCATCTTATTTCGGATCACTAGTCGGAATAGATGAAATTATAAGCGAGGTCAAACTCGAAGATAAATTAAATGTTATTTCAAACCTTCAAAAAGAAGGATTGAAAGTTGCAATGGTCGGTGATGGAATCAACGATTCACCTAGTTTAATAAAATCAGATGTAGGAATTGCAATAGGAGCCGGAAGTGATATAGCCATAGATTCTGCATCGATAATTTTGATAAAGAGTGATTTGATGGATGTAGTTAAGTCTATGGAGTTAAGCAAAAAAGTAAAGAATAAAATCAAGACAAACTTATTTTGGGCTTTCTTCTACAATTCAATTGCAATTCCATTTGCCGCAGGAATCTTATATTTTCCTCCTATTTATTTTGCTTTGAATCCAATGATAGCTTCCTTATGTATGGCATTGAGTTCAATTACTGTCGTATTGAATTCATTGTCATTAAATTTGGTGAATTTTGCAAATTTTAAAAAAATAAGTTAAACTAATACCATGCTCATTTTATATAGCATTACTATAATAAGACTCGGTAAAAAAAGTAAATAAAAATGTTATCAGTTTTAATGAGTACTTTTTTATGCTTTTGCTAACGGAGGATATATCGATTAAATGAAAACAAATAAAATATTAGCAATTACTTTAAGTCTTCCATTATCGTTCTGTTCAATATCATGTTCTAATTCTCTGCCTAAAAAAATAGACATGAGTTCTTATTCGATATCAGAAGGCTCGACTTTATATAATCAAAAGCTTTGTAGAATTAGTACACCTATTATCGACGGTCAAGGATTTTCTGGTATCAGTTTTAAGACTCCAGATTGGTCATTCTCAACAATGACAGTTTTCTTTAAGAGCGATTGTGCTCTTAATAGAGATGAATTATATACATTTACAACAAGATTTGACAGTGAAGCTCAGTTTGACGAGGAGCCATATAGTTGCTTAGGAACAGATTTTTATTCTTATTCCACAAAAACTACCAATAGCCTAGGAGAAACAGAATTTTCCTATGTTCCTAAACAAACAGACAAGGATATTGCTGCATACTATATTGGAAACTTAGTGGAATACAATATAAAAAGAGAAGATGGCTCAACATTCGAAGTATATGTATTAATCAGTGGACCATTTGTAACAGTGCTGAATGTCGACTAATTATTAAGCAGTCGTATCTAGTTTATTATTCTTCAGTAAGTTCAAATCAATGACTTTGCTATTACCAAGGTCATCGATTTTTATTTGAACAACTGCTAGATTTGGAATCGGCGTCTTGTAATTATATAGCATTGGATTTATGTCTATCAAAATCGACTTCAATATATTTGAATGAGTTACTAAGACTAATTTGGAGTTCTTATAATTCTCAATCAAATTCTTATACCCTGAATCGACTCTTCTAAGCAATGATTCATTCTTTTCAAAACCATCAGCATTTTGTAACGAAGGGTTATCGTATATTTCGGAGATATTTTCAAAATGAGTTCCTTCAAAAACCCCGAAAGATCTTTCTTTAAATTCATCCATCGTTTTAATGGACTTATCAGTTTGATTCAATTGATATCTGATAATCTGTGCTGTTTCCACAGCTCTTTTTAGAGGAGAAGACAAATAATAATCGAAAGAAATCCCTTTTTCTTTCAAGGCTGCTCCTAATTCAAAAGCCCCTTTTTCTCCTACTATAGAAAGAGGAATATCCTTTTGACCTTGGATGAGTTTATTCAAGTTATAAGACGTTTCACCATGTCTAACTAGATACAGGTCGATCATTGAACAGCTCCTTTATCATTATTAGATTGCAAGTTAGCAACCTTGTTCTTCTTTTTAGAATGTTCTTCTTTTTTCTTTAAATAATATCTATAAATAACATATAAATAGGGCATGCCTAAATTAGTTTCTATCAAAGAATCTATCAGCAATGTAGGAATAGAAGCTGAATTCCATTCTCTAATTCCATATAGAAGGAATGCTCCTTCCCATGCGAATTGAACACCTATTCCAATTAAATTCAACCATAGAATATTCACTCTTTTTTCTTTGGGTACCATAAAGTCATAGATAATCAAAGCAAAGTATCCTATAGCTAGGATTATAGCCATAGGACCATGGTAAGCAGTAGTTGTCCTATATGTAACAATATTTCTACTTCCACCAAGTTCGGATATTGCAGGACATATAAGCCACCATCCAATGACTAATATCAACCATAATTTCAAATCTTTATCTTTGCTTATACAAAGCCATAAAAGACTAAAATTAGTTATTCCACTAGATAATTCATGCCATAACAAATACATGGCATATCCTAATTCCGAAGCATATTCACCATTAAAAATAACTACTCTAGAACGACTGACATGATAGAAGAAAACATAATCTACAATGTAATAAACGACACCAAATATCAATCCAATAATTGCAGCATCTTTTCTTTTCTTATAAAACAAGAAGCAAACATAGAATATAACAAAAATACTATCCAAGATTATATAAAGAAGATTCAAGCTTCTACCTGGAGTAATATTTAAATCCATATTTGCTATTCTTATAAATTCATATCATACATTGTTATTGGTCACTTCTCAAGCATTCCACAGGTTTCTTCTTGGCTGCTTTCAAGGAAGGAATCAAAGCAGAAATCGTCGTTAAAACAACGGCTAATAAAACTAAAACTATCGGATGCCACCAGGCCATATCGGCAATATTTCCTACGTTATAGCTAGGATAGAATGTATTTACCAATACGTTTATAGGGAAAGTTAATATATAGGTCAAGAAACACCCCAACAACCCACCTACTAATCCAACTATAAAGCTTTCAGATTCAAACACCCAACCTATGTCTTTTTGCGAAGCACCTAAGGATCTTAAAAGTCCGATTTCCTTCTTTCTTTCAAGAACAGACATGTTGGTAACACTAATACATACAATACCCGATCCTATTAATGTGATAACAGCAAATACCTCCAATATGATGTTAGTCATATCGATAGCTTGACCGATATCTTGAGTCATATCCCATGTAGTATCAGTAAAAGCTATGACTTCACTCTTATCCTTTGCGTGATATGGATCTCCGCCTTCTATCGTATTGTCATACTTAGAATAATCGTTAAACTCATTGAGTTTTTCAATGACAACTTTAGCTTCTGATATAGAATTTGGAAGTAAGACAATTGTAGAAACATTCGCCTGAACATAAGCTAATTGACCTAGAGCCAAGACTTTATTGTAATAAGATTCAACATCCTCGTTAAGGAAGTCTTTGACCAATCCTCTAACGAAGGATTCAATTGCAGTAGTATCTGTTAAAGTGATTCCTTTGAGTTCATCAGTAGTGAAATCTAAGCCTAAAGAATTTGCAGTAGTGAAATAATTCTTTAAATTAGTATAAGCTTTAAACTTATACAAATATCCATCTGTATAGTTGTTGACATCATATGGATTAGATGGATTGAAGTTGCTCGAATAAGTAATATAGGCAGTGAAATATTTCTCCAATATTTCCTGTAATTTTGAATAAGTAATCTCTTCCTTTAACTTGTCGCCATCAAAGAATTCATTAGATATCTCTTTTGCCATATCGATGGATGATATCTTATCCTGCTTTATATAATTACCGGATATAGAATCATATTTGTATGGAGTCTTTCTAACAAAGGCATTTTTGAAATCATCCAGCATCGAAAAGGATTGGTTAAATGATCTAATCGTTTCTAATAGTCCATTCTTTTCATCAGTATTGCTATCCTGAACAAATCCTATTCCCGAATTCATAATACCTTTCTTTATCGTCTTCTTAGGTCTTATTATTCCGACTATCTTAGCTGTTACACCAGTCTTATCTGATTCGTTAGGATTTTCATTAGATAGTTGCATAGTAGTCTTTGGATAGTATCTATTGATAGTCTTTGTTTTACCATCATCATCTTCTATATTTTCAAAAGAAGGAAAAGCTGTATTTTTAACATCACCATGGAAATCAGAAGCTTTCACATAACAATCATCAATGCTGAATATTTTATATTCCTTACCGAGAATTTTATCGAAGATGACAGGTTTTACATGAGTAGTTAAAGTTGCATCATAGACATCTTCCTGGGTATCTAAAGGATTATAAAATCCTAATTCTTGTAAAGTTTTAAAACTAACGGCATTTCTATAATCTACAATCATTACAAGTTCATCTTTAGATGTAGGTAGTTTTCCAGCTAAAAGATCATAATTCTCTTCATAATTATTTATCAAAGGATGAAATACTGTATTGGCTACTGCTGAATTTCCACCAGTTCCACTAGACATAGCAGAGCGCATAGATACATCTACTGTTTTATAACCACTATTTCCATCGAGACCTGAATTCTCAATATTCAAGCTACTTGGATAGGATGTTATGACTTTCAAAGAATCATCTTCACTCCTCTTCATTTTGTAATCAGTCAAAATACCATCATTCTTCAACTCTTGCAGGTAGTTATAAAACTTATCAGTAAAGTTGTTATATTTATAAGTTTCAGTTCCAGTGGGTGAATAAGTAGGATAGATAGAATCATCACTGGGATATTCTTCTGTTTGGTTATAGTTAGACCAAGAAGCACCGGCAGAAGAAGTAGAATAAGCATTGATCACTATAGGTGCATTAGATCCAGTTACTTGATTGACTCTGTTTACATAAAAGCTAAAGCCGTTTGCCAAAGCTAAAGAAAATCCCAAAGCCATGATTCCAAATGTTGTTGTCAAAGCCACACTCATAGATCGACCCAATCTATTTACTGTATGTCTTACACCAGTTTTTATAGCACCAGCAAAACCCAATCCAACTTTCTTTTTCTTTTCATCGCTTATAGGATTTTCTAAATTATAACCTTCGATTGCATCTGTATCTGATATGACTTTACCATCTGATAATCTTATGATTCTATCGGTATATTGCTTAGCTAGTTCCTCATTATGAGTTACCATGATAACAAGCCTATCCATGGAGATAGACTTCAATATCTCCATGACATCCCTACCGGATTTTGAATCCAATGCACCTGTAGGCTCATCAGCTAATATTATTGATGGATTTCCCACTATTGCTCTAGCAATAGACACTCTTTGACATTGACCGCCTGACATTTGATGAGGCTTATTATTAGCTTTATTCTCAAGACCAACTTTCTTCAATGCGGTTCTAGCAAGTTTATCGGCAGATTCTTTTCCTACTCTTCTTATATCTAAAGCTATTTTAACATTGTTCAACGCACTCATCTCAGGGAGCAAATTATACTCTTGGAAAATAAATCCTATCTTAAAATTTCTATAGCTATCGAAATCATTAGTCGAAAAGGACGAAGTGTCCTTCCCATCGACTATCATATTTCCACTAGTAGGTCTATCCAATCCTCCTAAAATATTGAGTAAAGTAGTCTTACCACAACCAGAATGACCTAAAATAGCGACAAAACCTTTCTCACCAAACGACAAAGAAACACCATTTAAAGCGTGAAAGACCTCACTACCTTGACCATAATCTTTAACTATATTTTTTAATAGGATCATGTCTTTTTCTTCCCTAAATAATTTTAATTTCAAGTTATTTAAATACAAATTAAATTATATAGGTTTCACCAAAAATAATGATATACTAATTGCAGATTTGAAAATGAATTTCATTTTCTAATGGAGAATAAAATGATAGATTTAAAAGATATAACATTCGCATATACGGATAAAACTATATTGAATAATATTAATTTACATATAAATGATGGTCAATTTGTCGGATTGATAGGTCTTAATGGTGCAGGTAAATCGACATTATTAAAAATTATTCTAGGAATTAACAAACCACAAGCCGGAAAAGTGACAGATACATTCAAAAAGAAATCATTTGTCAGTCAATTGACAGGTAATTCAGACTTTATTTTTCCAGCAACTGTAACCGAAGTCGTATCACTAGGTCTTAAATTTAAGCCGTTCTCCTTCATCACAAAGGAAGACAAGCATAAAATTAAAGACATGCTGACAACTATGGGCATCGACAAATACGCAAATTCATCGATCAGTGAATTATCAGGAGGTCAGCAGCAAAGAGTAAGGCTTGCAAAAGCCTTAATATCAGATCCAGACCTATTGATTCTTGATGAACCTACCACCGGTATGGACGAAGATGGAAGAAAAGAATTCTTAAATTTAATAGAAGGTATGCATACTCAAAGAAATATGACGATAATAATTGTCAGCCATGCTTTAGAAGAACTGAAAAATGTCGATTCATTATATAGACTTCACGAAGGAAAGATAATAAAAGAAGAAGGCGACTGTCCTATTCACGAAAAGTAAAAAACACATCATTTCGATGTGTTTTTTAATAACTATGAATATCTAAATCAATCTTTTCTTTCTTTTCTTTATCTTTCTTTGGACGAGGATTGTTATATCCAATATAGTAAATATCGACATAGGAACAATAGAGGCAAGCCAAATAAAAGAAAGATGTCAAGCTAGGTAGAGAAGCTATAAATATAGAAATTAATGCACCGTCAGCACCTGCCATTATAAAACTTAGTACAACAGAGACTAAATTTAAAATTAAAACCACGGAAAACAAATTAGCAATGACACCTATTCGCCTTTCGAAGTTGTTTTGAAGATATCCATATGATCCTTCGCAAAGTATAAATACCCAAGCCAAGGAAACTATAAATGACAGAACGTAAGAGATGATCAAGGTAACACCACTATCGACTATCATAAACATTCCACTGACTCCGGAGACAAAATTGGATACAGCTAAATATATTCCAGATAGAAATACGATTAATTTTTGCATTCTAGCATTATTTCTAGCTCTGCCGAAAATCATCATAAATACTCCGACTAAATAGACAAATATTCCACTCAACAAAAACCCTAAAACTTGGAATACATTCGTTGTATCATCGACACCTTGCACCAAAGATAAGATAAAGTGTGCACAATAACAAACTAAGCAAAGAATACCAAAAGCAGGTATTAGCCAAGAAGAATTCTTCTTTATGAAATTATATATTTTATTCATAAGTCCTCCAAACAAACGCCTTTAAACTTTACAACTAAGTCCAATTCATTAAAAGAAAATACAAAAAGAAACCTAATTAGAAAAAAATAAACACAAAAATAGAGAAGACAAAAGCCTTCTCTATAAATGAGAACAAATACTATTACTTAGCCTCAGCAACAGGGAGGACGACGGAATTATAAAGTTTCCACATCTGTCCCTTTTGACGATTGCCGGTGTTAGGTTTTTGAATTCCCATACGAACAGAACGATCGATGAGTGAGATAGCGTGTTGGAAATCGGCATCGAGAGTAGCTCTCTCAACCTTCTTCTCGACATCTACACGAACTTTCTTCATAGCAGTACGGACCTGTGACTTGTAAGATTTATTACGAAGACGGTTCTTTTCGTTGGTGAGAATATCCTTTTGTTCAGACTTGATGTTTGCCATAGACTAAAAATTATCCTTTCAAATAAGCGTGTTGTATATTACAACAATTAAAGAATATTAGCAAGTTTTATTAATATTTGAAAGCCCTTTTTTAATCGTGGTACGATTTTTTACCTATGTAATTCATCTAACCGATATATCCAATCGACAATATATGATAATATTTAACTGAAAGAGGATTATTCCATGGAATTAAAAGATTATATCGATTCGACAATTCTTAAAGCTGAAGCTACCAAAGAAGACATCGAAAAGCTTTGTGCTGAAGCAAAAGAGTATGGTTTTAAATCTGTTTGCGTCAATCCTTGCTATGCATCATTAGCTAGCAAACTATTGGAAGGAACAAATGTCGGTGTTGCAGTAGTCGTAGGATTTCCATTAGGTGCCACACTTCCCAGCGTGAAAGCATTCGAGGCAAAATCAAGTATCCTAGAGGGTGCTACCGAAATCGATATGGTAATAAATGTCGGAAAATTGAAAGACAAAGATTATGACTATATAGAAAATGAAATCAGAGCTGTAAAAAATGCAATCGGAAACCATGTTCTCAAAGTAATCATCGAATGTTGCTTATTGACTGACGAAGAAAAGGTCAAAGCTTCTGAATTGACTGTAAAAGCTGGTGCAGACTTTGTAAAGACCTCCACCGGTTTTTCAAAAGGTGGAGCCACTGTCCACGATGTCGAACTGATGAGAAAGACTGTCGGACCCGATTTTGGAGTCAAAGCCGCTGGTGGTATAAGAACCAAGCAAGACATGGAAGATATGATCAAAGCCGGTGCTACTAGAATTGGCACATCTCATGGCGTAGATTTAGTCAAGTAATTGTTATTTAAACAAAAAGCCTTAAGCTCATCGGCTTAAGGCTTTTAATATTCACTTTTAAACAACAGCTGAATTAGTTTGACTGACCATTAGAAGAATCATCTATAGGTTTTCTAGGAGAAGGCAAAGTAAAGTTAGGAAGCTTTGGCTTAATATCCGCTGTTTGATCCTTGGAAGAATGGATTCTAGTAGATGAAGCATTAGCTGCTCTATTTTGGCGAGCCGAACTTCTTTGAGCACATGATCTATCTGCTTCATCGGCATTTCTCAATTCGCAGATTACCAAAGGTTCTTTATCGGTCATCTTTTTGATAAATCTAGTCATCTTATCGGATAGTTTCTTGGCCATTACTTCCATCGATAATCCATGGGTGTCTTTAACCAAAGTGTCGAGAGTAGAGATAAAGTATCTGGATACTTCACTTACAACATCCGATGCATCTTTCAGATAAATAAATCCGCGCATTTGGATATCAGGATTAGATAACAACTTTTTGTCTTTCAATGAAATCAAGCATCCCATCAATACGACACCGTCGCTGCTCATAGTAGCTCTTTCATCCAAGACATTACCTTTTACTTCTCCGACAGTAGAACCATCAACTACGACATCAGAAACGTTGACCTTCTCTGGTGCAGGTATGAATTTTCCATTCTCGTCAAACTTGAGGAACATGCCATTATCATAAGCAAAGATATTGCTGTGATTAAGACCTATCTCCATATTGACTGCCATCTTACTATTGCCCATTACTTGACGGAATTCACCTTTTACAGGGAAATAAAATTTAGGGCGTAATAGAGTCAACATCATCTTGAGATCCTCTTCCTGAGCGTGCATAGAAGCTATATCACGTCTTGTCAAATTCTTTACGTTGGCACCTGTAGCATACACTGTATCCAAAGCCTCAGTGTGCTGAATTTCAGTTTCAGGAACTGAAGGACAGGCCATGACAAATGCATCTGAATTTGAAATCTTCAAGCCAGGAATTCCGCCATAACATAATTCCTTGATATCGGAGAATAACTTCAATCCAGATTCAGTCAAAAGAATAATTCTTTCATTAACTGGTACCGAAGCTATATCTCTCAATTCAAAGTAATTGCTGTCGGGTATTACCAAATCACCACAAGCATTGAATGACTTTTTGAAAGAAGCCAATGTTTGATTAGCGAAACAAATCTTCTTATCATTCTTGACAGCTAAATCGATAACTTCTTGAATGTTGTAGAAGTTTTGAGTGTAAAGAGCTATGAACAACTGGCCTTTCATATTCCCAACCATATCTTGAATATGAGGAGTCAATCTATGTTTAGGAGAGGCAGAGCCAGGTGTCAAAGCTTTCAAAGACTCACTCATCAAAAGCAATGTTGGATTAGCCTCAGCAATCTTGCAAAGTCTAGGAAGATCGAAAGAGAATCCTCTGACATGGTTATAATCAGATATGAAATCTGAAGTGAATACGATGTTTCCGACTTCTGTACGAAGAGCGAATCCAAATGAATTAGAAATGCTATGAGTTGTCGCAAAGAAGTCGAAAGTATGACCAGCTATGACAACAGTGGAAGAAGGATATACTGATATAAAATGATATGTTTGGAAACGACGGAATTTCTTTCCGTAGTCCATTCTAATCATATTTATAGTTGTGCTAGAAGCATAGACAGGAACATTGATCAAGTTCAAAAGATATGGCAAAGCACCATATTGATCGTCGTGTCCATGAGTAATGATCACAGCTTTTACTCTATCCTGATTCTTTCTTAAGTAATCAAAATTAGGAATTAAGAAATCAATTCCGGGATTGTTGACTGAAGGATACTTCAACCCACAATCGATAACAAATATATCTCCGTCTACTTCAATACAATAGCAATTTTTGCCATTTTCATTAAGGCCACCTAGGGCGACCACTCTTATTTTTTCCATTAGAAAACTAAGTCTCCTGATTTAAGGTAAGACACAAGGTCTCATTCTCTATTAATATAATAAAAAACAAGTTGATTGACAATAATTATTATAATAAAAGCACTTTATTTTGTTTTGTTTTGATCTACACCAATCCAAGACAAAGCAATAATGGAAGGTCCAGTATGAACTCCAATAATAGGACTTATTCTTCCAACTACTATATCTAAGTCTTCAGATACATTCTTTTTCAAAGATTCAATCAAGATATCTGCTAAGTTTTTCTCCAATCCATAAGAGACGTATATTTTCTTCTTCAAACCATCTTCTGTGATAGTTTCCTTAACTTTGTTAGATAAAGCCTCTAAAGCTTTTCTAGTACCATGAGCCTTGCTTACAACTTGAAGCTTTCCTTCTAAGTCAACATCGAGAACAGGTTTGATATTCAAAGCACCAGCAAAGAATCCAGAGACTTTGCTGACCCTGCCACCATGAACTAAAGCCCCCAAATCATTGACAGCAAACCAAGTATAAATATGATTTCTCTCTTCCTTCAAAGTAGCTTCCAAATCTTCCATAGACAATCCTTGTCTATAAAGTCTAACGGCTTCCTCAATCATCAAAGAATAAGAAGGAGCTACAGTTCTTCCATCGAATACGACAATCTTTCTATCGGGGAAATCAGCTTCTAGTTGAGATTTTGCAACCAAAGCAGATTGATAAGTTCCGGATAATCCAGAAGAGAAAGGACAAATGAAGACATCTTTTCCTTCCTTTAAAAATGGAGTTGAATGATTGATAAAATCAATAGGTGTGACCTGAGCAGTCTTACCATAAATCTTATCCGATTGATTCTTATAGAATTGATCTACAGAAAGTTCTCTATCATCCTGATAACGAAGATATCTTTTGCCTTCCATTTCAAAAGCTAAAGGAATTATGGTAACTCCGTTATCTTTATCATAAGAAGGTCATAAATCATTACAACTATCAAAAATCAATTCATATGCCATAGAGTAATTATCCTTTCAATTTTAAAACTCTTAATATTTTACTAGAAATAATGTACATTAGAGAAATAAAAGTACATAAAATCAACATATTCATAAAATAAAGTCTATAATTTTAAGGAATCTAGAAGGTTTTATGAATATGAAAATAAATAAGACAAATGTCATGCGTATCTTAGATCAAGAGAAAACTGAATATACGCCTTTCTTCTATGAAGCAAATCCAAAATTGACAGGAGAAGAAATAGCAAAGATACTAAATGAACCTGTTGACACTGTTTTTAAGACATTGATTTGTCAGGGAAAAAGTCATTCATTCTATGCATTTTTAATTCCAGTTGCAAAAGAACTGGATTTAAAATCAGCAGCAAAAGCCTGTGGTGAAAAGGAAGTCCAAATGTTACCTTTGAAGGATTTGCTTCCTACAACCGGTTATGTACATGGTGGATGTTCGCCGATAGGTCTTAAGAAGCATATGAAACATTATATTGACGATTCTGCATTATCTTATGATTACATTTTCTTCTCTGGAGGCAAAGTCGGTGCACAAGTAAAGCTGAAAACCCAAGATGCGTTAAAAGTAGCAGAGCTAATTCCAGCATCGATAAGTAAAGAGCCTGACCAATACTAAAAACTTATCGTAAATGTCGTCCCAATATCAATCTTGGAATCTACATTAATCTTATATCCATATCGTTGGCAGATATGTTTAACCATAGCCAAGCCTAATCCGCTGCCTTCTGCCCTTACATCCGAACCCCTATAAAACCTTTCAAAAATCCTAGAAAGATCATTTTGTGGAATCCCAACACCACTATCTTTTACAATCAATTGATTCTTGTAAGGGTCGATAATGATGACTACACTCCCATATTCTTTATTGTATTTAATGCCATTCTCAATGAGATTTGCTAGAAGCCTCTCACAATCTCTTCTTTCCATTTCAACATACAAGGTTTGAAGATCTTTTATAATATTAATCTTCTTAACTAAACACTGTTCTTTAAACGAATTGCACACAACACTAGTCATTTCAGCCAAATCTATCTTTTCTCTGTTCAATGGAACATTGCTTTCCATCTTTGCTAAGGAAAGCATATCCTTGAGCATTCCATTTAAAGTCTTAGCTGAAGTCAAGGCATCATTAGTCATCTCTCTTACTTCTTTTTCATCAGTAACAACGCCATCAATTATCATCTCTAGATAGCCGATAACAGAAGTCAAAGGAGTTTTCATCTGATGAGATGCGTAGACCATAAAATCACGTTTTGTGTCTTCAATTCGTCTTTGATTAGTTACGTCATAAACTAAAATAGCTGTACCTTTTTCACCTAGTGCTTCTATAGAAATAGAATAAATAATGTTTTGAATATTCCAATCGAAAGATATTGATTGCTTTTGATCAAGGCAATCTTCAATCTTAGATTTTAAGTCCAATAAAATATTATCTTTTTCTTGCTCTTTTATGGAATAATAAAACTTCTCAATTGCTTTATTCCTCAATAAAATGTTTCTTTTTGAATCCAATAGAATAAGTCCGTTAGGCATGGAATCTAGCAATGCGATAGTACGTTCATAAGTTTCTTTGATATCATTATCCATATTAATGATCTTGTTTGACGCTTCTTCTATTGTTGAAATCATCAAATCCAAATCACCTTCATATAGATATGGATTTTCTAAATGACCACAAGAATTTCCAAGCTTGTTTAAAGAAGAGCCTAGCCTATTCATTATTTTTTTATTCTCAACGCAGACAAAGGCAATAAGGAATGCATCCGTTATAGATACAATAGGTAATCCTATGGATAAAAAATAAAAACTGATTTTTTCATCATTAGGAACATCCATTTTTATATAGCCATATTTGTTAGACTCAAACTTCATATAGCCTTCATATCGATTGGGATTATAATCGATATAAGTGGTAAGGGACAATTTATCGTATCCCAAATTATTGAGAAAAGCTGAGTCAACAGTCTTTAAAATTTTGCTACCATTGTCTATTACTAAATCTTGATTATCTTTTAAAAGAATCAAAGAATTATTTATTCTATCTATAGAAGAATTATGTGAGACACAAAATGAAGCTATAGAACCAGCTAGATAAAAAACATAACTGACTGATATTCCTACTATAGAAAGTTTAATATAATCCTTAATTTTCATCCTCTATTATTCCCAACTTATATCCTATACCATAAACCGTTTGAATCAAAAGACCTTTTGAATCATTTAGCTTCTTTCTAAGCTCTTTTATGTGCATATCGATAGTTCTAGTCTCCAAAGCCTTGTTATCACCCCAAAGAATAGAAATCAATTGTTCTCTTGAGATGACGTCGCCAATATTTTCCATCAAAGTTTTTAATATGGTGAATTCTGAAGCAGTTAAATTCACCTCGTTTCCATTAAAAGTGACTCTATGTTGGTTGACATCCAAAACAAGTTCACCATATGACAAAACACTTTGTTTTGTCGTCCTTCTATAATGTGCATTGATACGGGCAATCAATTCCAAAATATCGAATGGTTTTTCGATATAATCATCAGCTCCTCTATCCAAGCCTTCAATTTTATCAGCGAGCATGTTTTTAGCAGAGACTATAATGATATCGACATCATCACCACCTTCGCTTTGTCTAACCTTGGTTATCAAATCCTCACCAGTATAGTCAGGAAGCATTAAATCCATTAGAATCAAATTCGGTTTTGTTTCTTTGAAAGCATCTAAGAAACTTTGACCATTCAAAAAAGAATGAATGGAATATCCTTCCTTTACCATAGTCAAATTTATTATTCGAGAAATATTTACATCATCTTCGACACTATAGATTATATATTTCGATTTATTTAAAGAGTTGTAATAGACACTCATAAAAGACTCTCCTAAATAATTACGCTATCCTTATGGAATCCATTCTTAATAAACACTACCCATTCAGCAATGTTAACAGCATGATCCACAATTCTTTCCAAGTATTTAATAATCAAGGTTTGATAGACAACATAAGCACCACTTACCTTTTTCTCACTATTTTCTTTGATGAGTTGATCCAAGATTGCATCGACTTTAGAATCGACTTCATTGTCTTGAGCAGCAATTTCCTCCGCTAGTTTAAAGTCAAATCTAACGAAAGCTTTAACTGAATCATCATACATCTTCAAAACATAATCGACAAATTCTTGAATCAAGTCTTTATCCTGTCCTTTTTCACCCAAGACTTTAATCTTATCTGCATCTTCCTTTATATCCCTAGCATGATCACCGATTCTTTCTATATCAGTTACAAGTTTAAGACATCCAGTAACTCTTCTAAGGTCAGTAGCATATACTTTTTCTCTAAGCAAAATCGAAAGACACCAAGCCTCAACATTTCTTTCACAATCATTTACTAAATGATCGTCGATCTTTGTATCAAAAACTATCGATTCATCAGAAAGATAATAAACTAAAGAGCGTCTCAAATATTCACGAGTCAAAGAAAACATTTTTTCAATTTCTTCATTGATTGCAATCATTTCTTGATCAAATGTCATTTTGCTTTTCCTCCTTTAGATTAAGAGAATCTTCCCGTAATATAATCTTCACTCTTCTTCTCTTTAGGATGTGAGAAGAATTGTTGGGTAGGAGCAAACTCTATCAAGTTTCCAACCATGAAGAAGGCAGTATAGTCAGAAACACGGGTGGCTTGCTGCATATTGTGAGTGACTATTACTATTGTATATTTTTCTTTGAGTTTATTCACTAGTTCCTCGACTTTTTTTGTAGCGATAGGATCCAAAGCAGAGGTAGGTTCATCCATCAATATGACTTCAGGCTTCATAGCAATACATCTAGCAATACACAGCCTTTGCTGCTGACCACCAGACAAAGCTAAGCCGGATTTCTTTAACTTATCTTTTACTTCGTCCCATAAAGCAGCTTCTCTCAAAGAAGACTCAACTAATTGATTCAAGAATTTCTTGTCATGAATACCTTGGCATCTAGGTCCATAGGTAATGTTATCCCAAATAGACATAGGAAATGGATTAGGTTGTTGGAAAACCATTCCTACTTTGGTTCTCAACAAAATCTCATTCATCTTTCTTATGTCTTCACCATGATAAAGAATTTCACCGGTTATTTTGCATCCATCAGTCAAATCATTCATTCTATTCAAACAACGAAGGAAAGTTGATTTACCGCATCCAGATGGTCCGATAAAAGCCGTGACTTTATTTTTTTCAATCTTCATATCGATTCCATGCAAAGCTTCAAAATCACCATAGCTAAGCTTAAGATTATGTATATCGAAGACAAGTCTTTGAGAGTTTTGAAGATCTTTTTCCTCTTGTGCGGCAACAGCTGGTGCACCTATCAATGGATCTTTTCCGACTTCGATTGGATGCCCCATTTCCAAATCCGTTCTACTATCAGCTTCATGCATCTTGGCGAGTTTTTCAGCTCTCTTTTTCTCTTCTTCAGTCATTTTAGATAGCCTCCTTTTTAGATTGTCTCTTCTTCTTAATCTTATGAATAATCTTAGTAAACCATGTCTCAGAAGCATTGGCTTGATATCTATTCAAATAATGAGATACGATCGATAGTAGTACGTTCAATATCAACACCATAAACAATATTACTATAGAGATTGAGCATGCCGCATCATAGTTTGGATTCTCACCAGCCATGATATACCAAATATGTGTGGCTAATGTTGTGGCAGGACTCAATATTTGAATGTTGTCTTGAATAGTGATACCCACAGCAAACATCAACGAAGCCGATTCTCCAATAATTCTTCCAGTTGCTAAGATTGTACCAGTCAAGATTCCACTCATAGCATTTGGAAGAATTACCTTGAAGACTGTTTGAGATTGAGATGCTCCCAACGACAAACTAGCTTCAGACAAGGATTTAGGAATTACTTTTATTGCCTCTTCCGTATTCTTAATAATGATAGGCAAGACCATGATAGCTAATGTCAAAGCACCAGATAATAATGAGCCTTGATGACCACCACCAGAAGTGATTGGAATGAAAACCATAGCTCCAATCAATCCAAATATAATAGAAGGTATACCTGATAACAAATCGATTGCGGATCTAACCATCGAAGTAAACTTATTAGGCTTTGAATAGACAGCTAAATAAATAGCTCCTCCTATTCCTAGAGGTAGAGCAAACAGCAAAGTCAAAAGAATCATATAAATAGTAGCTACAAACGATCCTCTAATTCCATCACCACCATATGTGATGTTCGAAAGAGTGATCATTGTAGTTTTATCCATGACTTCCATGTAGTATTGAGCATAAGTCTCATCTTTAGGCTTCTCTGCCTTGACACCGACTGAAATGATTTGAGAATCATCTGTAAAGATAGTAAATCCAGCTAAGTTCCATCCTACAACAAAAGGAGCTATATTCTCATTCGTATCGACCATCTCAGTAACAAGAGGCGAATTAGAATCGAGATAAGTTATCTCGACCGTAGCTTGACCATCGTTCGATTTAGAATCTTTTACAGCAATTCCCCATCTAGAAGAATAAAATTCATTGCTTTTAGGATCATACGAATATTGAGTTGTTCCATCGTTATAATACCCATCTTTAGTCATAGCGGAGACTTGCTGAGATTTATAATCCCCGGAGAAGAAATTCCAACTCAAGGTTGACCAACCTTTGTGGAACACAAAGATAATAATAGCCAAAACAGCCATGAAAGTCACACCGGTGAACAGCCAAGTAAATCCAAGCTTAAATCCAGATTCAATCTTAATTCTGTTTTTGTTTTTCTTAGAAGCATTCTCTATATACTTTTGTTGATAAGAATCAAGTTCCAAAGATGTAACATCAGAGGATTCATCTGAGTTAAACACCATAGATTCAACTTTGGGGAGCTTCTTTTTTCTCAAAATGACCTTTGCTAAAAAGACAGCATCTTGAAGAGAATTAAATCCATACTTATAGATAGTTGTGACATCCTTGTTTTTCTTTATTTTCTTCATGTCTGCTAAAAGAGTATTATTATCGATTGATTTAGAGGCACAAAGCTTGTATAGTCTTTCAATCTCGACATTAATATCAAAATTGGTATTCATGCTTTTGCCTCCTTTCTCTTAGCTTTTCTACTAGGCTTTACTATTCCATTTCTCTTTCTATAAATAGCATCTCTAATAGCGTTCAATCCAACGTTAGTAATAATGATAATCAACATCAATATAAGACCTGCCGAAAAACGAGCTTCATAGTTTAAAGAACCTATTGTGGCTTCTCCTATTCCTTTTAACATGACAGTCGTTATAGTAGCTGTGTTCTCGAAGATATTGAATTCTGGTCCAGAGATTGCACCGGTGACCATTTGAATGGCTGTCGCTTCTCCTAAAGATCTACCGATTCCCAAAATGATTCCAGCAAATATTCCGCTTTGAGCATCTGTCAATACAATCTTAAAGTTAGTTTGAGTAGGAGAAGCACCTAAGGCCAAACTAGCTAAGATCATCTTTTTATCAACTGCTTTTAAAGCTGTGACAGACATTGAGGTAATAGTTGGAAGAGACATCAAAGCCAAAACTATAATGGCTGACAATCCAGATTTTCCACCAGCTGTTTGTATTCCGAAAAAATTACCAAAATCTCTGACCATCGGGCAAATAAACCCCACACCGAAAACACCGATGATAACAGAAGGAATACCTGCTAAGACTGTGACCACAGCATTTAACAACTCGCCGATTGGCTTTGGCGCAATTCTTGTAATACATAATGCAGTCAAAACACTTAGAGGAATTGAAATAACCATAGACAAAAGAGTTAAATAAAGTGTGTTGACAAAAATCCAAAAGACACCATAATTACTAGCTTCCCATTTGATTCCAGTGAAGAAATAACCTGCATCTAATTTTTCTCCACTAGGATATTCCTTAAAGAATGGTTGAATACCGGAGCAGATGAGATAACCTAAAGTCACTAAAACAATAATGATACAAAGAGAAGCTAAGAAAAAGAAAATACCTTTGACAATTTTGTCTGTGAGCATTTTTCTTTCACAGCCCTTCTTAGTTTTTTGTTCAATTGACAATGCCAAACTATCGTTTGATTGATCCATTGACCCTCCTCCTTAAAACCGACAAAAGCCGGAGATATTTTTCCGGCTTAACTACCAATTATTTAATAACAAAACACGAATTAAGCAAGTTCATTCCACTTGGTAATTTGTGAAACACCATCTTTGAACAAATCAGCCCATTGAGTATCTTTGGAATCGAGATAAATTCTAGCCAATTGCGTTCCAGTGATGTTAGAAACAGAAGTGTTCTTAATATTGACGATGGCGACTACTGCATCAGTGCAGATGTGATCATGTTTAGAGCCAGTGATTCCACCCAAAGTTGTCAACTCTGCATCGTCCAATTCACGAGACAAATATCCGATTTGAGCAGTCTTGCTTTGGAGATTAGGAACAGCAGTTCCAGATCCAGTTTGCTTTGAAATATCAAACTTAGGAGCCTTGGTGGAATCTGTCCAAAGAGCGATAAATGCATTCTCAGTAGCAGTGGAAATGTTCTTTACTGAAGTAGACCCAGCAATTCCGATAGTCTTAGAAGAAACATCCTTGGTGAAAATGGTATAATCCGAAGTCTTAAATGAAGCAGCATTCTTCAAAACATCTGCATTAACAATACCACCATTTTGGCTGGCGATTGCTAATCCTTGTTTTGAGAATGTGAAATCCCAATATGCTTTAGCCAAATCATTCAAATCGGAATCAGCATTGCTTCCGGTATCAGCCACAATATTGAAGTAACGCTTCAACTTGTAAGTTCCATTCAAAGCATTCTCTGAAGTAGCCTCAACACCCTCAAACTTCAATCCTTTGACACTAGTGTTATTCTTCAACGAATCCAAAGAACCATATCCGATTCCATAAGTATCGTTGGCGATTGCGGAAAGCATATCACCATTTTCAGCCACTTCGTTAGTCCCGGAAACAAGTCCACCCTTCTTTCCATTTGCATAACCGATTTTCTCGAAGAAACATTCTCTGGTTCCAGAAGTTGTAGGTCTGGTGTAAACCTTGATATTTGAATCAGTTTTGAAGTCAGCTTTGTCGGATGGTTTCTTTGAAGTATCAACACTGCAGCTAGCCAAACATCCGAATGAACAAACCAAAACCAAACAAGCAAGCAATCTATTCTTGATCATTTTTAACCCCTTTTTATGGTTCTCTTTAAAACCTAATGTATTATCCTCCCATGACATTTTCATTGAAACCATAATCTTGTAAAGGAATGTAAAGAAGTTGTAAAGAAAAATGGTAAGGTCTTCACCTTACCAAATACTTCGTGAAATTAAGTATGTATAACTCCATTTTCATATCCGCATCATCTAATTCAAACTTTATTTCTTTTTCAATTTTAGATAAATCCGCCATTGATTTTAACAGCGATAGCGATGATACTTTTGAAAGCTTATCCATGGCAAATCCAACTCTTCCAGGTTTGCAATTCAATTGTTGAGCCATGGAGTATTTATCCATTCTCATCGCTTTAAGATAACTGACTTCAAACAAAAATCTAAGTTGGGAAAGAAGCATGGGTAACAAAGTCAAAGGAAGTCTTCCACCTTTTATCAAATCTCTATATAAAGCCAGTGCAGACTTCACATTTCCATTCAACAACAAGTCGCATAAATCAAAAGTATTATCTTGAAGAGGTTCTTTCACCAAGACATTCACATCTTTAGTCGAAACATTGGATGAGTACTCCAATAGAAGTTTGACATTATTTATATATGATCTAAAATCATTTCCAACTCTATCTTTCACCAATATGCAGGCTTCTCTATCTATCGTTTTGTTCTGCTGAGCTGCTATTTTTTGAGCGTATCCTATATATTCACTATCAGAAGGAGATGTTATATCCAAAAAAGTGGAGACCTTTTTCAAACTATTAAGTAATTCACCTCTTTGCACTTTGCCATCTACTAATATGTAAATAGAAGTGATATCACTAGGATTTTTCAAATATTTTATGAAAGCCTGGATATCATCTTTATTAGGCCCACCTCTCTTCTTAGGTTGAGACAAAAAGTCACATCCGGTCAACAAAATGACTTTATCTTCACCCGTAAAAGACATCGTCAACGCTTCATCCACTAAAGTTTGAAGAGAATCTAAATTTGCGTCGATATGAAAGTAATCCATATCTCTATCGAGATTTGGATAATCCTTTTTTATGGTGTCGTTTACGAAGATTCGACCGTAACCTTCATCTTCGCACTGAAAAACTTTAATCAAGACAACAGTTCCTTAGATGTTAGTCTTCAATTTTTTCGACAGGATTAGATGGTTCATCTTCAGAGACTACCATCTTTTCAATGACGACTGGTTCGTAAGGCATATCTGAGTAAGGCTTATGAGTTCTAACAGCAGCAATTTTATCCAAAGTCTTGAATGAATCCACATCATTTACTTCAATATGTCCAAAAGCTGCATATTGTCCATCCAAGAATCCATCATCAACATCACAGATGAAGAACTGGCTTCCTGCTGAATCAGGATCTTGAGCTCTAGCCATTGAAATAACACCTCTTTTATGAGAAAGTCTGTTGTCGACACCATTTGCCAAGAACTCACCTTTAATTCCGTATCCAGGCCCACCGACTCCTGTTCCTAATGGATCACCACCTTGAATCATAAAGTGCTTGATAATTCTATGGAAAGTCAATCCGTTATAGAAACCTTTTCTAGCCAATTCCACAAAGTTAGCACATGTATTAGGTGCATCTTTGTAATCCATCACAACCTTGATAGAGCCAAAGCCCTTAACAACTATTTCAATCATTTTTTATGTCCTCCGTTTTAGTCTTGATTAATATAACATGTTCACTACCCATTCCGTTGATGAAAGAAGAACCGTCGCAGGGTTTCTTTCCAGGCTTTTGGATACTTGTTATCAAAACCTGACCATTGTTCAATCCTAGTACTAAATGTTTCTTATCCACTGCTTTTAATTCACCTTTTTTAACACTTTTGTCATCATATGGTAAACAAGATAAGATTTTTAAAGGTTCATCTCCATTCATTGTTCTAATAAAAGCACCAGGCTTGATAGAGAAAGCACGGACAATATTAATAAACTTATCAATAGAATAATCCAAATCCAATTTCGTATCATCCTTGGTTATATAATGACAAAAAGTGGCTTGACTCTCATCTTGAGGAATGCCTTCTAATTTTCCTTCAAAAAACAATGGAAGCTTATTCAAAACGAGATTTATAGCGACATCAGATACCTTCTCTTCGAGAGAGGTGAAATTCATATCCTCAGGGATTTCAATGACTTCACAAGCAAACACCCTTCCTGCATCCATAGCTTTGACCATCTCCATCAAACATACACCTGTCTTTTTGTCTCCTTCGATAAGACAGGTTTGAATAGGAGATGCGCCTCTTAATTTAGGAAGCAATGAGGCATGTACATTCAAAGGCACAAGTTTTGAATAACTTAAAACTTTAGTAGAAAGAATCTGACCATAAGCATAAGTCAACAAAAGATCGGGTTTCCATTCATCTAAAATAGAATAGTCTTTATTTAATTTTAAAGGTCTATGCAAAGGTAAATTATGCTTTAGTGCGACTTCACCAACCGGTGAAGGACTGGCCTTGCCGCCTCTTTTTTTAGGAGCGTCTGGTTGCGTAATAACTCCGACAATATTGAACCCATTTTGAATCATAGCTTCCAACAAAGAAGCTGAGATTTCTGGTGTTCCTAAATACACGATTCTATAATCCTTGATATCCATTATTAAACCTCCAAAACAATATAATTATAGTAGGGACTGAAATCAGATAAAACTCAATGGTAAAACCAAGACAAAATAACCAAGACCAATCAATACAGAGTAAAGTTGATATAAGTTTATAGGTAAATTACTGAGTAAAAACCAGGCACTTAATCCGACAAGGAAAGACAATACGAAACTAACTACCAAGGAAACAATGATGTAACCCTTTCTTTGTTTCTTTGCTTTCTCATATGTCTTCATCATGTTGAATTGTTCGAAAGGAATTGATTCTCTGGTCATATTGATCATAGAATTCTTCTTTATTAAATCTCTTATCATTTCTATTTCATCATTAGATAAATCATTCTTATAAATGAATTGGCTTTGAAATTTTTGATTAGTCATATAAAAAATATTCATCGTCTCACTAAATATCAAAGTATCATTCAAAGAAAAAGAAGAATCGAAATCATAACCATTTATTCCTTTTTTATAATAAGAGATCTCATTTGGATAAACAGCTATCCTAAATCCATTTTTAATCGTGTTGTACCTTTTAATAAAAGAGATTTGGCAGACCAAAGGATATAAGATTGTTATTAAAGCCATCAAACAAGTACAAATAATTCCTATGATAAAACTTTGATTGATTTCGTTTGGAATAAAAGCAAAAAGAAGGAAACACAAAACTATTGAGATAGACAAATAGACGACAAACAATATCGAATTAAAAGAATTCCTGAACCATTCTTTACAAATTTGTTTGTCATACTTAAAGTCATATACACCTAAAGGAATGGACTTAGAATCATCCTTCATCAAATCTTTTGATGATAGTCTAAGGTGATGACTTAGGCTTTCTATGAATTGAGGAGTAAGATCAGTCCTTTCTAAAAGTGATAAAAGCTCAGCTTCAGGAATATTCATTTCTTTAGCCAAAACTGATATATCTTTTTCTTGTATTTTTAAGATGTTTATTACTTTTTGTTTAAGCGTCATTTGAATCATCGTTCACAGAATCATCAATAGGTGATTCGTCGCTATCTCCTTCATCTTCAGGTCCAGTCAGGATGACTGAATCCTTAAATTCTTCTCTTCTTCTATCGACTTCTTGGGCATCTGCCTTATCGCTTCTAGCTTGAAGCTTCTCAGCAGCTTCCTTTTCTAAATCCTCAGCATCGTACTCATCTTCAATATCACCGACCAACTCTTCCAGCAAATCTTCAATAGTGATAAGACCAATTACAATTCCATCTTTTCTAACAAACGCTATATGCTGTCTCAAAGCTTGAAATCTCTTCAATGCCTTTGAACAATTTGTCTTATAATCCATGAACAAGGCAGGCTTTATAATCGACGATATTTCTTCTTGTCCTTTACTGCTTATCATCAATTCATAGAAATCCTTTTGGTGAAGAATTCCGATAAATTTCTTTGTCTTCTCATCAAACACCGGTAATCTCGAGTAATTAGTCTCTTCGAACAATTTACAGATTTTATCTATGGACATCTCTGTATTAACTGCAGAGAAGTTTCTGACAGGAACCATGATTCTTTCGATTGTCTTGTCATCAAAATTCAATGAATTGAGAACCAAATCATGTTCTTCCTTTTCAATGCTACCTTCTCTATAAGCGTCACTCGCTAATACTTTCAACTCTTTTTCTGAGACATCGGCAGTTTCTTGAATATGGAACCATTTCTTCAATAATTTAGTAAATTCATAGAATATAAATGTCAATGGATAAAACAAATAAAAGATGATGGCCATCGGGTAACTCATAATGACGGCACATCTCTCAGGCCTTTGTTGTGCAATTGTTGAAGGTATGACCTCGCCTAAAACAATTGCGACAAAGAAAGCTACCAATACAGCCATCAAAATAACTAACCAATTACTTCCGATAGTCAAAAGACCTAAGTAAATAGCTACAATAACAATTGCAATGGTGCAAAGCACATCCAAAAGACGGTTGCACATTACAACCATGTCTTCCTTTTCTACTAATTTAAAAGCTAATCTTCCCGCAGACTTTCTATAGGCATATCTAAGTTTTGTAGGTGAAGATTCTCGATATGCGACCTCGCATAATGTAGTAAAAAAAGACAACAAACACAATAAAACTAATCCCACTATAAAACCGACGAGAGCTCCAACATTATTAGTACCAAAATTATCATCAGCAAAATAAATAATTCGACTTAAATGGCTACTGTCCATGTATTAAATATTATTCCAATCCTTTTTCGTAATATATTATAGTATTTTTGTTAACCACTTTCCATAATCGTATAAGGTTGTGGCTGATTAACAATGGTTTACAAACTAAAATAGCTCGCTTTTGCGGGCTATTTTTCTACTTTTACTTCTTTTTGAATATGTTTTTAAATATTCCTGTCTTCTTAGAAGATACTTTGACGTCTGCTTGCTGAGCAATTTGCTCATAAAGCTCACGTTCTTTATCGGTGATCTTCTTAGGAACAACAATATTCAAATGCACATATTCATCACCTGTTCCAGACAAGCCTTTGACACCTTGTCCACGAACTCTAAGTATTGTTCCAGGCTGAGTTCCGTTATCGATATGAATCGATGTGGTTCCATAAACCGTAGGAATATCGACATCAGCACCGAGAACTGCTACTACCAAAGGAACATCCAAATCTATATGGATATCGTTACCTTCACGACGGAATTGCTTGTCCTCACCGATGACAATTTCAATGAACAAGTCACCATTAGGTCCACCGTTCAATCCACGTCCACCTTTATTAGGAACACGCAACTGTTGTCCCTGAGCAATACCGGCGGGAACAGTAATCTTCAAGTTTGTCTTTACAGTCTTATATCCAGTACCATGGCAATCCGTACATGGATTCTTAATCTTTACTCCACTTCCGTTACAGTCAGGACACGTGGTCTGTGTTTGGAAAGTCCCAAACATTGTTCTTTGAGCTTGAACGACCACACCTGAGCCACCACAAGTACGACATGCACCTACATCGGATGGATTGACTGCTTTCTTTCCTTGACAGGTAGGACAAACAGAATCATATGTATAAGGCATTTCAACATCTCTACCATTGACTGCATCCATAAAGGACACCTTCATACGAATAAATTTGTCTTCTCCCCTAACAGGTCCACTACTTCTCGAGTCCTGACGAGTCCTTCTTCTTCCACCGCCAAAGAACTGATTGAATAAATCATCCACATCAAAACCATCGACGCCACCTTGATTAAACCCATTAAAGCCACCAGCATTGAATCCAGCTTGCCCATTCTCATCGACTGCAGCAGATCCAAATTGATCATATGCAGCACGTTTCTGTGGATCTTTCAAAACATCATAAGCTTTGGTTATTTTTTCAAACATCTCAGTGGCATTTGGATCGTGATTGACATCTGGATGCCATTTTTTTGCCATGGATCTATATGCTTTTTGAATATCATCCTGGCTTGCGGATTTATCGATTCCCAATATCGCATAATAATCTTCTTCTTGAGCCATATCATCCATCCTTTCTTTAACAAACAACAGGCAGGCATATAGCCTGCCTAACTACAAATACTAATCTAGATTACTTATTTCCGTTGTTGTCACCAGGCTTTGCATCATAGACATGTCCGTCGGTGTCAGAATTATTGTTTTTAGCTTCAGGGGAGCCAGCAGTATTTTGCTCAGGGGCTGCACCAGCAGCATTTTGACCAGCAAACTGTTGTGCCTGATAAGCAGCCTGTTGAAGTTCAGCTATTCTTTGACGCACTGTATCGAGATCGTTCTTATCGAGAGCAGTCTTAATATCGTTACGAATCTTGAGGATAGATTCTTTTTGAGCGGGTTGAAGCTTATCACCAGCCTTGTTGACTTCATCATCGATTTGGTTGATCAAAGTCTCGGCTTGGTTACGAGTATCAGCATCTTCCTTACGTTTCTTATCGTTAGCTTCGTTCTCCTTGGCTTCCTCGACCATTCTATCGATTTCTTCCTTGGTCAAACCTGAAGAGTTGGAAATGGTGATATGTTGTTCCTTATTGGTGTCGAGATCCTTAGCAGTGACTGTCAAGATACCGTTGACATCCAATGAGAATGTAACTTGAATACGAGGTTCTCCACGACGTGCAGGACGAATTCCTTCAAGTGAGAAGCGACCCAAGAACTTGTTATCAGCAGCCATAGGACGCTCGCCTTGGTAGACCATGACTTCAACACCAGGTTGATTATCAGCAGCAGTTGAGAATATTTGAGACTTGGATGTTGGAATTGTGGTGTTTCTAGTGATGAGAGGTGTCAAAACTCCACCGAGAGTCTCAATACCCAAAGTCAAAGGAGTGACATCGAGAAGGACAACATCCTTGACTGTTCCACGAATGACTCCACCATTGATAGCAGCACCGACAGAAACAGCAGTATCAGGGTTCATGGATTGGTTAGCTTTACCCATATAATTCTTTACCAAATCCAAGACAGCAGGCATACGAGTAGAACCACCGATCATCAATACATCATCGATATCTGATTTGTTAAGTTTAGCATCTCTCAAAGCATTCTCCATAGGAGGTATGCAACGATCGATCAAACTTCTAGTGATTTCTTGGAACTTTGCACGAGTCAAAGTAGCAGAGAAGTTGACAGGATTTCCATCTGCTCCCATTGCAAGGTAAGGCAAAGTGATTTCAGTGGAAGTTTGGCTAGTCAAAGCAATTTTAGCTTGCTCGGATGCATCTTTGATACGTTGCACAGCAATCTTGTTGCTGTGGAGATCCAAATTGAAGCTATCCTTGATGCCACTGAAGACCCATTCCATGATACCTTTATCCCAGTCATCACCACCGAGGTGCACGTCACCAGAAGTAGAAACGACTTGGAAGGTTCCATCTCCTATATCGAGGATGGAAACATCCAATGTTCCACCACCCAAATCGAAGACCATGACCTTGCCGCTCTTCTTTTTGTCAGAGTAACCATAAGCCAAAGCAGATGCAGTAGGTTCAGCAAAGACACGAACAACTTCCAAACCAGCGATGGTTCCAGCATTCTTTGTAGCTTCACGTTGAGCATCATCGAAATATGCAGGGCAAGTGATGACAGCCTTCTTTACAGGATGTCCGATATTTGCCTCAGCATAGGACTTGATGTAGGCAAGAATCTTAGCTGAGATTTCCTCAGGTGTGAAATCCTTGTTGATGCAATTGATGTGAACCTTATAATTACGATCACCCATATGTCTCTTGATAGAATAGACTGAATCAGGATTGGTAATCATTTGACGCTTTGCAGCATTTCCGACTACCACTTCTCCATCATTCTTGAAACAGACTACTGAAGGACATGTAGAAGGTCCATCAGGTGTAGGAATAACCTTAACTGTTCCATCATCTTGCATATAGGAAACAACAGAGTTAGTTGTTCCCAAATCGATTCCCAAAATTACTTCATTTGCCATATTGATATATCCTCCTGGATTAATTTCTCTCTATTACTTCGTATCGTCTTTCTTCTCATCCTCAGGTTTCTTCTCTACCTTCTTGGTAACAACAACCATAGCGGGAGAAACAAGTCTATTCTTAAGCTTGTATCCTTTCATGAAGACCTGAGCAACAGCATCATCCTTCTCACCATCGACAGTCTGCATCGATTGCATCCATGCTGGATCGAATTCATCTCCTACCTTTGGATCAATCTCTGTGAGACCTTCTTCAGCCATGACCTGCCACAATTGCTTGTAAGACATATGGATTCCATCAATCCAACTCTTTACAGCAGGATCCTTAGGCTCACTCTTGAATGCCATATCCATGGAATTCATGAACGGAACCAACTTTTCTATGAATGGCATGGCACGATATTCGAGAAGGCTTTGATTGTCTCTTTGAATCTCTTTTCTAAGATTCTGGACATCAGCCAACTCTTGATAGTACTTGTTCATCCATTTATCTTTTTCATCTCTGAGCTGAGAGAGCTGTTCTTTCAACATTTCGACATTTTTCTTATCAGCATCTTCTTTAGAAGTCTTTTCACCATTTTTCTCAGGTTTACCTTCAACCTTTTGGGTTCCTTCTTTTACTTCGCCCAATGGTGATTCTTCGTTTCTTTCTTCCATGGATTAGCCTCCCTTCTTTTTCACCTTTTGTTTGTGTAAGTCATTCTCGACTGATGGTTCAATAGAACTCTCATCATCGGTATTGAAGTACTTTTGAATGTTGTCGGATAAACATTTAAGAGCAGCCATGACTTTTTTATAATCCATGCCCTTAGGTCCGACGACAGCTACTTCCGTCTTAGGAAGACCGGGAAGATCAACTTTTTGACTGACCACAGCGACATTGGCACCTTGAGCCAACCTGACGTTTGTCCCGTCATCTTCCTTTTCCGACAACACCCCTTCATCCAATCCAACTTTTCCTTCCAAAACCTTCAAGGCTTCCATAACGCTATTCTTATCGTTCTCATAGGTCGGATTGGACAAGAGCTTAGTTACTCCATAGGAATGATATCTTTTCTTTGCAAAGGAGACAAACGCTTCTACGAAAGCCTCTATCACAACTTGAGTATCCTTACCTATCTGAGCTTTGAGTATCGGCTCAATAGCCTTTACCCTCTCTTCAATCTCGCTGATGGGAGTACCGGTCAATCTAGAGTTCAATATCTTGATACCAGTGGTCAAAGAATTCATATCCGTATCCTTTTTTACAGGAAACGTTTTATTTTCAACATGACCTCTATCTGTTAGAAGAATAACAGTAGCGACCGACGGAGACAAAGGAGTCAAGGTAACTGAAGTCAAGTTTTCGTTTGAAGCTCGATTTCCTAACGACACAGCCGCTAGAGATGTGACTTGACTCAACACCTCACAGCTCTTTGAAATCATATCTTCGAATGACTGAGCTTTGTTTCTGAATACCATTGCAAACTCTTTGTCGAATCCATCAACGGCAGTTGAATTTTCCACCTCGTCATCCTTGAGATGATCGATGTAGTACTGAAGTCCCTTAGTGGAAGGAACCCTACCTCCGGAAGTGTGTCTCTTTTCAATCAAGCCTTCCTTCTCCAACTTTGCCATATCGTTTCTGATAGTGGCAGAGCTATAAGATAAGTTGTGATCCTTGATAAGATTTTGACTTCCAACAGGTTGGGAAGTCCTGATGAAATCTTCCACGATAAATTTAAGGATTTGGTCCAATCTATCTTGTTTCATCTCAAACCTCCTTCCCGCAGCTTTAGCACTCTTTTCACCCAACTGCTAAGTAGAATTATATCTTGAGTTTTAGCAATGTCAACTAGTAAGTGCTAATTTTTAAATTTCTTTTTGTTAAACCATATGAAGAGCGAAAAAAATCAATATATAAAAAAATCTAGCAGTTAAGCTAGATTTTAGGTCTTATACGAATATTAAAATCTTTTATTAAGTTTAACTTTTTCAAGTCTTGAAGAAGGAATATCTGACCTTCCTTCCTTAGCTTGAGGTTTTCCGTCTAACTCAACTAAATCACCTGTATAACCGACAAATGTCTTTAACAAAGAGGTTCCTACACCATATATATCAACAGGTGCACCATTATCTTCAAAGAACTTTATTTTCTTTTCATCAAAGCCAGATGAAACAACGATTTTAACAAAAGGATAACCAGCTTTGTCTAGTTCTTCTCTCAAAGCTTTGATTTGATATATATTGACACCGTGAATATCTTTACCTTCATATTCATCCATCTTATCATCGAAGTAATGGTCGATTAAAGCTTTGGAAGTATCGACTCTCACAGCTCCTAATTTGTCTCCCAAATGTCTTGCCAATGCAACACTATCCCATACAGCGTTGTTTCTATAATCTATGAGTACTGTAATAGGTTTGCCAGAAAATGTCTCATAAAAATAGTCGGCAGCTTTATTGACGTCCCCATCACAAAGTTCTATCAAGGCATGAGGCATTGTTCCACCGCCCAAAATTCCTACCCAGGCACCCTGAGCATCGGTAGAAAACAATCTCATTCCAGCGACATATGAAGCATATCCATCTCCGCTTTGCGTATAAGGATCATCCTGTCTATCGCCCATATTTAACACCGGTTTGCCATTTGTAACCTTCAAAACTCTATAGCAATTAGTAGCAACCGATGACCTTCTAGAAAGAATTCCGTCTATGGCGCTTTCTAAGAATCCAAAATCTTCATATCTTCCTTTGATTTTCAATACCGGTTCACCAGATTTAACAATATCGCCATCATTCAAAGCTTCTATTTCCAAATCCTCTGGGTTAGAAGAAAATTCTTGCAATAGAGCAATGCATTCATCCAATCCACAAGCCATGACATCATCACTTCTTTGGAAGAATTGCATCTTCGCTATATGGCCTTGCAAATGTTCTAATACGATTTTTCTAGTCTTAATAAAATAATTGGCTGAATAGTATCCATCCATAAACCTCTTATCAAATTTGAAAGTTTTATTAGTAAGTCTCTTTATAAGTCCATTTTCTTTATCATTGATTTCCATTGTTTAAGTCCTCTGCACTAATATCATATAGCATTATCACATATTTTAATTAAACTTTGGTCTTCTCTTTCCTCACATGGGATCCTGATGCATAGAAAAGACCCAGCGAAACTAAATAACCAGCACCTATCATGACCAAAAGAAAAACCGGCCAGGGAATAGGAGAAGTAGTAAAACCATACCAATCATATTCTGATTTTCCAAACGAGTCATGAATGAATAATTGAGTCAAATAGTAGATAGCATAAATGAACACACTACTTACAGGCAATAAACTCCAGCACATGTTCATTTTCCTATTTCTTTCAAATAAAAGAAAACCAATAACTGATAATATAGGAGTTAAAAGATGCATGAATGTATTGGCATATTGAAATGAATCAAAATAACTTCCACCATGAACAATTTTCATCGGTGCTAAAAAGAAAACAACAGTCAAGAATGTCACTGAGAGAGCGACTACTCCTACAAAATATAAAAGGTGAGTCCAAAGAGGTACTTTTTGAATCCTACCCAAAGCAATCTCAATATCAAAATAGATTTTTATTAAAGCAACAATACCCATCAATATATTGCTATCGACGGTGTAATACTTAAACATTTCCACACCTTTAGAAGCCAAGGAGCCTTGACCTCTAAAAGCCATCATTAAAGTTGAAGCTAAAACAAATATGACGATAAGAGAATCTACAAGGATTCTACTGATGTTGAACGTAAGCGTTAAAGATATCCTCCTTTAAAATTCGAACTTCTGAACTGATAATCTA
>ENA-UONS01000160-UONS01000160.1-human-gut-metagenome-genome-assembly--contig:-CS19-NODE-160-length-86705-cov-19.366578_pt1 | contig 86705 bp, 59 predicted proteins | sample MGYA00242458_ERZ724005 | MGnify/ENA metagenome assembly ERZ724005
CATTACCTTTTGCCTGAAAACCTTGACCATAGGCCAAAGTACTGACTAATAAAAGGAATGCCATTGCGAAATAATTAATTCTGCATTTCATAATTATTAGTTTAATTGATTAAATAATGATGCTGCAAAAGTACTTTCTGTTTTTATTATTAAAAAATACAATATTTATGTTAGTTTTATAATGCTAAAATGCTATATTTGCTTCTGCTTGTTTCTTAATTAATTGTTTATTAAATAAATAATGCCATGAATAACATTGAACGAATATCAATAATAATCTCTTCTATGAGTAAACCAGAGAAACGTGGGTTTAAACTTTACTGTAATACGCAGAAGGGAGAAAAGATGTATATTACTTTATTTGATATTGTTGATAACTTGGCAACAGAAGAAAAGGAGAAAATACAGAACCGCTTTGAAAAGGAGAATGCAGGAAAGAATATAGAAGTGGCGGCTGGGTATTTATATAAACTGTTATTGAATTTTTTAGTGCAGAAACGAGTAGAGAAAAGTGTACAAGCTAAAATTTTCCGGCAAATAGAAATATCAAAAGTCTTGTTTGAGAGAAAATTACCAGATGAAGCTGCAGAGGAATTACTTGTTGCCCAAAAAATGGCAGAGAAGTATGAAGATGATATAATGCAAATGTTGGCAAGTAGAGTCGAAATGGCTCAGATTGAGCAACTTGGATTTGTCGGACTGTCGGAAAAGGAATTGATTGCCAAACAAATGAAATTGCAGGCAATAATGAAGTATTCCCGTACGATAAATCAGCATATTTTTTTGCTGGATATATTGAATCATCGGTTATTGTATAAACATTACTATACGATGGAAGAGGAGAAGGAGATGTTGACAGATTTGGTTTTGAGTGAATTGCATGTGATTTCTAACAGTAGTTATGCTGGATTTCAAGCCGAAAAAATTCATTTGTTGTTTCAATCTGCTTATTATATAGAGGTAGGTAATTATATTTCTGCAGTAAGAAACTATAAGCGTTTACTTGAGTTATTTAAAGAGAATTTTCATTTAATACAGAATCCTCCAATTTATTATTTGAATGCTGTGGTGGGTGTATTGGAGTCTTTATTCACTGCAGGAATTTATGAAGAGATGAAACATTTTGTGGAAGTTCTTCATAGGATGGGACAAGAAGAATACCCAGTGGATTTCTTATTGAGAATTTCTTGGTTGGAGTATTATTATCGTATGATGCCCCTTCTGCAAACGGGAGAATGGGAAGAAATGGAGAATATAGAAAAAGTTTTTGCAGATAGGTTATTATCTCATATTTCCTATTTACCACTTGATGTACAGTTGGAATATTGTTTGTTAAAAGCGCTGCTATTATTTAGTAAAGGGCATTTGAAAGAAGCGCACAAAAGTTTAAAACCTGTTTTTTCTAGTGGAAAAATATTTCAGCGTTTACCACTATTCAGGTTGGTGAGGGTAGTGAATTTATTAATAATGGTAGAAATGGGTGGTAGCGATTTTGTAGATGTGGAAATTGCGGCCCTGAAACGTAGCTCAGCTGGAAGAAATTTGAGTAAAACAGAGCGACTTGTTTTAAAGTTTGTTCAGGATTATCCATTGCCTAGTTATCCCAAAATGAGGGAGAGAATGGCAAATTCTTATAAGAACAAGATAAATATAATAAGAAAAGACAAACTAGAACGCCGAATTCTGAAGTATTTTGATTTCCTGACGTTTATGGAAAGTAAATTCACAGGAGCTTCTTTTCAAAGCTTATTGCGTAAAAAAGCATCGAGCTCTTGTCTTGTTGAGGGGGAGTAAAAAGGTGAGTGCTTAGAAACAGAAATCCCTTGAGAATCATATTCTCAAGGGATTATAAACTACAAACTTTGATTTTTGTGGTGCCACCAGGAATCGAACCGGGGACACAAGGATTTTCAGTCCTTTGCTCTACCAACTGAGCTATGGCACCGTTGTTTGTTGTTTGCGGGTGCAAAGATAGACAGATTTTTTGATATTGCAAACTTAATAAGAGAAAAATCAAAAAAAACGGCCTCTTTTTTGATAAAAGGAGGCCGTTTATACTTAATTATGCGAATCAGTCGATGTTGGGGTTGATGCTGTGCCATTCGCTGATAGCGGGCAGAACACCCATTTCGATAACTTCATCACGCAGTGTGCAGAGGTGTTTGTAGCTTTCTTGCAGCTTGGCCTCTTCTTCGGGTGTACCCTTCAGTTCTTTGTAGTGTACGCCGTCTTTGGTGATTTCAGTTTCCATAGCCATCATGATGTGGTCGAAACCATGGCTGTGTACGTATGTTCCAGCAGGCCAACGGAACGGTTTGCCACCCATAGCAGCAGCAATCATTTCGATAGAAACGTATGCCGGGCTTTGGAATGAAGAACGGCCACGCAGAGCGATGATGTTTGCACCACCTTTGGTAACCTTGGTTTGGATTTCGGCCCATTGTTCTTTAGTCAGGGCAGGAGTACCGATGATGTCCAACAACGGTTTGCCATCAACTTTGGCAGTTGAAGCGTATACAGCCATCTGTTCGCCGTGTCCACCATAAGTGCGGCAGTTTTCAACTTTGTCAGGAGCAATACCGAAGTGCTTGGCAAGTTCGCTGCGCAGACGAGTACTGTCGAGGGCTGCCAGTGTAGTTACCTGAGAAGGTTTCAAACCAGAATATAATAATGTAATCAAACCTGTGATATCAGCAGGGTTGAAGATTACAACTACATGTTTTACGTCGGGGCAGTAAGCCTTTACGTTCTTACCAAATTCTTCTGCGATGGCAGCGTTGCCTTTCAACAAGTCTTCGCGTGTCATGCCGGCCTTACGGGCTGCACCACCAGAAGAAACCACATATTTAGCACCAGTCAAAGCTTCCTTGATGTCAGAAGTAAATGTGATGTTTACGTTTTCAAAGCCACAGTGGAAGAGTTCCTCTGCTACTCCTTCCAATCCGGGAGCGTACGGGTCGTACAAGCAGATGTTAGGAGTAAGGTGCATCATGATGGCAGTTTGAGCCATGTTTGATCCGATCATGCCAGCTGCGCCGACAATGGTCAGTTTGTCATTTGTTAAGAATTCCATATCTATAATCTATTTAAAGGTGATTAAATGGTTCACTTTCTATAATGCTTCACAAAGATAGTAGTTTTTTGCTATAGTTGTTCATAGAAAAAAGTTATCTTTTATTCAAAAAGTTATTCCTTATCCCTATCTTTGCCGGAAAACGTTGAAAATATGGAATTAAAGCTTGGAAAATTCAATATATTAAAGGTTGTAAAGGTAGTTGATTTCGGTCTGTATTTGGATGGTGGTGAGGAAGGAGAAGTATTGTTGCCTAAGCGATACGTGCCGGAAAATATCAAACCGGGTGATGAATTGAACGTCTTTATCTACTTGGATAATGAAGAACGCCTGGTGGCTACTACGCTCACACCTCTCGTTCAAGTTGGGCAGTTTGCTTGTCTGGAAGTGGCTTGGGTCAATCAATATGGTGCTTTCCTGAATTGGGGATTTATGAAAGACTTGTTTGTGCCTTTCCGTGAGCAGAAGGTGAAGATGGAGATAGGAAAGAAGTATATTGTGCATGCCCACATTGATGAAGACAGTTTCCGTATTGTGGCTTCGGCAAAAGTAGAGCATTTCCTGTCCAAGGAAAAGGCTGATTATACACTTGGAGAGGATGTGGATATATTAATCTGGCAACGTACGGCCTTGGGCTATAAAGCCATTATTGACAATCAGTATAGTGGCTTGTTGTATGAAAACGAAATTTTCCAGCCTTTGCAGATTGGCATGAAGCTTACCGCTTATATTAAGCAGGTGCGCGAAGACGGCAAGATAGACCTGATGTTGCAGAAGCCTGGCATGGAAAAGGTGGAGGATTCTGCTAAAATGTTGTTGGACTACATCAAACAGCATGGAGGCAGGACCTCGCTGAATGATAAAAGTCCGGCAGAGGTCATATACCAGGAGTTGGGAATCAGCAAGAAAACATTCAAGAAAGCCGTAGGCGACTTATATAAGAAGCGGATAATCGTTTTGACAGAGGAGGGCATCAGACTGGCCTGACAACATCTGATTGCCTGTTTCTGCTGGCAAGTTGTAGGTTTCCTTTTGCTGTCATTAGGGAAATGCCTATAGAGGATTAGGGAGATTCATCGCTGGGTAGGAATTTATTTAGTTAATTTTGCCATAGAGATTAAAAGAGAATAGGCAGTACATGTTGAACTTGAAAAAACGACTTTATCATGAAACGAATATTTTTTATACTGATTACGCTGGTAGTGAGTACTGTATATTGCAGTGCCGCAATGAGTAATAGCCGTTTGCGCAAAGAATCCCGTTTCTTGACCGACAAGATGGCCTACGAGCTGAACCTTTCGACAGGGCAATATAATGATGTGTATGAAATCAATTATGATTTCATAGACCAGGTGCGCGATATAATGGATGAAGTGTTGGATGGGTACGAATGGGCTTTGAATGATTATTATCGTTACCTGGATTATCGGAACGATGACCTCAGGTGGGTACTTACAGCCGCCCAGTATCATAAGTTTATGAATAGGGAATACTTCTTCCGTCCGCTTTTTATAACCAATAATACCTGGACTTTTCGTGTTCACTTGGTGTATGTGAACCATAACCACTTCTATTTCCCCAAGCCTTATCATTATAAATCTTATTGCGGAGGACATAGTCATCACTACTATCATAATGTGAGTTTCTACCATGGCCGTTACGATCATCCTTGCTACACGGGTACGGTTAGTGTGCGGAACAATAGGACAACGCGGCGTTCGGACTTCGGTTCGGTGCGGATAAAGCCTAACACAACCCGTCAGCCAAGCGGGACGAGCTCGTCAACACGCCGGACTTCTTCTACAACGGATGATGTTTATGCCACTCCTTCGCGCACTTCGTCCGGCAGTGGCAACAGCGCACGTACCAGTAGTGGTACACGCACCGGTAGCAGTACACGGACAAGTAGCAGCACACGCAGTAGCAGTAGTACGTCGAATAGCCGTACTTCGGGCACTACTCGTAGCAGTTCAAGCACCACTCGTTCCAACTCTGGAAGAAGCACGCGTACTCAGTCTACTCAAAACAATAGCACTCGTAGCAGCAGTAGTGTACGTAGCAGTTCGGGCAGTAGCACCCGTAGCAGTTCAACGGCGGGAGGTTCTTCACGCACTTCCTCTTCTTCGCGCAGCTCGAGTAGTAGTTCCAGAAGGTGATAGAAGAGTATGAAGACGGCAAGAGAACATATCGAATAATATGTCCGGGAAGTATGGATAAACATACTTCCCGGACTTTCTTGCATTAGAGCAGAAGCAATGAAAGCAGATATAGAGCAGAGATTTGACAAGTGGACGGCGGTGCCGGGCTGGCGGGTAGAGGTATATTCTCCTGACAGGCAGGACGAATGGGATGAGTTCGTCGCGCAGTCGCGCAACGGCACCTTCCTGCTGTGTCGTGGCTATATGGATTATCATGCTGACCGTTTTACAGACTGTTCGCTGATGATTTACTACGGCCGACAGTTGTTGGCTCTCTTGCCCGGACATCTGGAGGGACAGACCTACTGTTCGCACAACGGCCTGACTTATGGTGGCTTGTTGCTGCATCCGCATATCACGTTGGTGCGTGTGCAGGCTGTATTGGTGACCGCCTGTGCTTTTCTGCAGTGCCACTACAATGTCACTGAGCTGGTTTACAAAGCCATTCCCCATATTTATCACCGCTATCCGGCCGAAGACGACCTGTATGTACTGACGCGTTTGGGAGCTCGGCTGGCTGAGCGCTGCGTGTCGTCGGTTGTCAGACCCGAGATGGCTCTGCCGTTGCAGGAATTAAGAAGAAGGCAGCTGAAGCGTGCCCGTACGTGTGGCCTGACATGGATTGAAGACGAGGCTTTCCATCTCTTTTGGCCGTTGCTGGAAGAGAATCTTCTTCGGCGTCATGGCGTAAAGCCGGTGCATACGCTGGAAGAAATAGAGCGGCTGCACCGCTCTTTCCCCGACCGGATAAGGCTCTTCCGGGTGTGCGAGGAAACTGAAACGGTGGGCGGCTGCGTGGTGTATGAAACCGACTGCGTAGCTCATGTGCAATACATCGCTTCGTCGGAATGCGGCAGGCACAGCGGGGCACTCGACCTGTTGTTTACCCACCTGCTGACGGTGCGCTATCGTCATGTTCCCTATTTCGATTTCGGTATTTCCACCGAACAGGGAGGCCGGATACTGAACGAGGGACTCTTGTTTCAGAAAGAAGGATTTGGGGCACGTTCGGTGGTCTATGACAAATATGTGCTGGAGCTGGACAAACCAGCAGCCGGTGAACGAACAAAACATGATTAAGGTATGGAAAACAAACGGATACCCTTCTTGGACTTGCAGCGGGTGAATGACAGTTTCGAACCCGAACTCTCCGAAGCTATCGGTCGCGTAGTGCGCTCGGGCTGGTACTTGCGTGGCGAGGCTTTGCGCCGTTTCGAACGCGACTATGCCGGCTACTGCGGAACCGACTATTGTGTAGGGGTAGGGAGCGGACTTGATGCGCTGACACTGATATTTCTGGCCTACAGGCAGATGGGGCAGATGCAGGAAGGAGACGAAGTGATTGTTCCGGCCAATACTTTCATTGCCACCATCCTGGCCGTGGAGCGGGCCGGGTTGAAGCCTGTGTTGTGTGAACCCTCCAGTCGCACTTGCAACTTGGAGGCAGAGGACGTGGAAGAACTGATAGGTCCGCGTACACGCGCACTGCTGCCCGTACACCTTTATGGGCGTGTGGCCGACATGGATGGGCTCATGGAACTGGCCCGCAACTATGGCCTGAAGCTGGTGGAAGATGCCGCACAGGCTCACGGCGCCATGTACACGCATAGCGATGGAACGCTGGCCCGTGCCGGCGCCCTGTCCGATGCGGCGGCATTCAGCTTCTATCCGGCCAAGAACCTGGGTGCGTTGTCCGACGGTGGTGCCGTTACTACCGACGATGAGGAACTGGCCGACACCGTCCGTGCCCTGGCCAACTATGGCTCGACCGAGAAGTACGTACATATATATAAAGGTATAAACAGCCGCCTCGACGAGATTCAGGCTGCCGTACTCGACCTGAAGCTGGCCCGGCTGGACGAGGACAACGAACGCCGTCGACGCATTGCAGGCCGCTACCTGCGGGGTATAGACCCTGCCAGGGTGGGAGTCAGGATAGACCTGCCGGCCATGCAGAATCATGTGTTCCACATCTTCCCTCTATTCACTCCTTTGCGAAACCAGCTGCAAGAGCATCTGCACGCCTGTGGCGTTGCCACCCAGATTCACTATCCCATTCCGCCTCATTGCCAGCAGGCGTTCCAGTTCGAATATGGTTCGCTCAGCCTGCCACTGACCGAGCGGTTCCATCGCGAAGAGCTGAGCCTGCCCATCTTTCCCCAACTGACGGACGAGGAAGTGCAGCGGGTAATAGATGCCGTCAACAGCTTTGGAGCCTGTTAAGCTCTGTTTGCCATATTTCGATTATCCACGTTAAATACCGATTATCAGCCATGAAAATATTACTGTTGGGCGAAGCAAGCGGATTGCACTGGACACTGGCTGAAGGCCTGCGGGCCTTGGGACATAAGGTCTGTGTGGCTTCCGACGGCAACGGCTGGAAGAACTATCCGCGCGACATCGACTTGGCACGCCCTACCAATAGCTTGGCCGACGGCTTCCGTTGCCTGTTCCGCATCTTGCGCCACCTGCATGAGTTTCGTGGTTATGATGTGGTGCAACTCATCAGCCCGTACTTCCTGCGCCTGCGCAGCGAGCGCACATTGCCCGTCTACCAATACCTGCGCCGCCACAATGGAAAGGTGTTTTTGGGCGCTTTCGGCATTGATTATTATTACTGCAAAGCCTGCATGGAGAGCGACCTTTATCGCTACTCCGATTTCAAAACAGGTGATAGCTACCGTGATACCCTTTTTAATAGGTTGACGTTGGACGACTGGTATCGGGGCAGGTCGGCACGTGCCAACCAACAGATTGTAGATACCTGCGACGGCGTCATTGCCTGCCTGTGGGAGTACTATGCCGCCTACCGGCTTTACCGCCCCGACAAGGTGACCTACATTCCACTGCCCATAGACCTGCGCGGCATTCAGGCACGTCTGCGTACAACTCCCGAACGGGTCAACTTTTTCATCGGCATCCAGTCGCAGCGCAGCGACGTGAAGGGCACCGACGTCATGCTGCCCGTCCTGCGACAGGTGGCCAATGACTATCCCGACCGTTGCCGGGTGACCGAGGTGTGTGACGTACCCTTTGCCCGCTACCGTCAGTTGCTCGACGATGCCGACGTGCAGCTGGACCAGCTCTATTCCTATACTCCCTCCATGAACTCCCTGCTGGCCATGGCCAAGGGCATGGTGGTGGTGGGCGGTGGCGAGCCCGAGAACTACGAGCTGATAGGCGAAAAGGAGCTGCGCCCCATTGTCAACGTGACACCTCAGCCGGCCGATATCTACCGGGCGCTGGAAGACCTTGTGCTCCATCCGCAACGCATCCCCGACCTCTCGGCCCAGAGCATGGAATACGTGCGTCGTCACCACGACTACCTCCGTGTGGCAGCGGCCTATGCCGAGCTGTATGCCCGTTGAGGCCGATTACCTGTTTTCTATGTAATCCGTCTTCTCAAGATAATACACGGCCTCGCCTCGGTCGCCGTTTTCCAGGTCGGTCAGTTCAACCCTAAATACGCGATAGGGCAGAGCTGTGCTTCGTTTGGGCATATCGACGGTCAGGTAATAGGCTATACCATATTCGGTGGCTTCGTAATATTCCTTTATCTGTTGTTTCATCAGTACGGGAACCTCTTCACCGTCAATCCAGACTTTGATGTCTGCCTTGTCAATGGTGGGAGCCATGTGGTCGCATTTGGCATTGCCGGCCGAGGCTGTTTGTACGGTGGCCGACAAATCTTCCTTGTGCTGTGCATTGCCTATTCCCTTGTTGGTCAGGAAGCGGGTGAGGCTCATCGGGCGGACATATATCTGATAGGTAGGCACTCCGCCGGGAATCTGGAAGACGTGCAGCCCGTAGGCCTCCATGCGGTGATACCTGATGTTCAGGGTTGTGTCGCGGTCGGCAATCACGTTCCATCCCCAAAACTCCAGTCTGAGTTCCTGCTGGTCGCTGCCGGACTTCATGGTGTGGGGATACGTGTCCATGTCGATGGCTCCCAGGTTGCTGTATCTTCCTTTGGGTATTCTGATTTGATAGTTGCCGTCCTTGTCGGTCTTGGTTTCGAACAGCGTGTCAAAGTTGGAGTTCTGAAACATCACGGAGCAGTTGCCTATGGCATGGCCCTCATAGTCGCTGACGTGTCCGCTTATCGTGACCGAATCCTTCTGCGTTTGTTGTGCGTGCACTCCGCAGGTCGACAACAGTCCAGTCAATAAGATTAATGATTTAATCAGGTTCATTCTTTTGTCGTTTTAATAATATTGTTCTCCCAATGTCCACACACGCGTGTAGGGGGCTGCAATTTCTTTTTTTTGATTTTTGAGAGCACAAAATTAGGGCGTATTTTTCTATCGTGCAAGAAATGGACCTCTACATTTGGATGGCTGATGTAGAGCGTTAGTGATTGTAAATCATTTGTTTATAAACTTTATGAGGAAGCGCTTCCTCTACAAATGAGTTTTGCAGAAAAGAATACTTCCTGCGAGTATCATTTCCAAGACCGGTCATTCATAGTTTGCCTTTGCTGGGGTTGGGGCATCAGTTACTTGTTGCACCGGTCTCCCTGTTTGATAGTAGTCCACTGCTTGGTCGATAGTAGTCCACTGCTTGGCCGATAGCAGTCCACTGCTTGGTCGATAGCAGTCCACTGCTTGGTCGATAGCAGTCCACTGCCCGGTCAATAGTAGTCTACTGTCAATTAGCAGGCCGTTAATATTTATCATGCAGACCGTTAAAACTTATCGCATGGGTGTCGATGTTTCTTTGGTGTCAGTTTATGGCGTTTGGGCTGTAAGTTAGCCGGTGGCTGTTTGCTTCTGGTATGGCTTCAAATCCTCTGTTAGTGGGCAATGTCGCTATCGTCTGTGTGGCTAGTGTGCCCTGTGGACGTGTGGGGCAGGCTTCCTGGCTTTATGTGTTGGCATGTGAAAAACAATTTCGGAGAAAGTTTGAATATTTAGCATAAAGGATATACTTTTGTGTCTAAAAATCATATACTTATTTTAGGAGAAAGAGATGAAACGATTACTGAACTTATTGTGGATGACTTTGTTGCTGGTTTCGTGCAACGAGGTGGATGAATTCAAGGCTTCGGCTCCTATCAGTATGTCGATTACCAGTGTTAAGCTGGGATCGGATTTGACGTGGGACGAGCTGGAGCATTTGGCAACTTATACCAAGGACTATGGCTATCCGGCAGAAGAGTTGCGCCAGCGTTCTTTCATGTTGGTCGAGGGTGAGGTGACGCCTTATGATCAGAGTTCGTATTGCTATTTGGAGTGGCGCGATGTCGATGACGCATCAACAGAAGGATATTATTATCATGGCGCGGTGGCTTGTCCTGTTGAGAATGGACGGGTATATTTCCTGTTGGAACGGAGTAATATTCCTTTTGAAGTCAGGACAATGGAATTCAGAATGACCCAGTCTACTTACATGGATGACATGACGGGATTTGTAGACAACTGCCTGAATAACGGGGGATACGTCTATTACTCGTCGCAGTCGCAAACTTATCCTTTCAACAACAACCAACCTTATTTTGAACATACATGGATGGTGCTGACCGAGGACTATCTGCAGTCGGGCTTCAGAGCTGAAGGTTCCGTTATCAACAGTGAGCTGGCGCAGTCGGTGGGCGTATGCTACAGCCAGACCAATGAGGTGCCTACGATTACTGACGAGGTGGTGAGAATGGACGAGTGGACTCCTGGCAACTCTTATCTCAATGTGTCTGCTTATCCGACAGAGCCGGGCACTTATTTTGTGCGCGCGTTTGCCGAGACGTCGGCAGGGGTATCTTACTCCGCCGTATGGAAGATGACGGTGGGCGCTGTGGAGCTGCCTTTCGAGTATACGGTGGGTAAGCTGATTGATATATCTGAACTGCCCTACAATGAAGTAGAGACTTTGGGCGTTACCCAAAGTGACTTGGAGTTCATGCGCCGTGAAGGCGGCTGGCTGGTGAAGGTCGGGATTCCTGCCGGACAGCAGGCCGAGATGCTGGCAAGCGACAACCGCAACGTATTGCCTAGTGTAGAGTATCCTGACTGGTCTAACAATCTGGCTCCCTTCAAGCAGTTGGAGGAGCAGGGAGGCGACGAACGCTTCTTCTTCCTCGGAGCTTCTTATCTGGATGCTTATAACGTCAAGGGGGACACCCTGTACTACGAGTTGGCCATGTCCTTTGGCGGTTCGTGGTCCGACTATGTTTATTCTGACATCTATGACTACAAACGTAGCGGATTGCCAATACTTGGCTTGTTCGATGCTGTCCGTTACGGCTCTTCAGATACGGGTGAACAGGGATATTCCTTCTCTTGCTCGGTCTTCAACTTTCCAGACGAGAGCGAGGAGATGAAAGCCGGTATTTGCTATAGCACCGACAACCAGTTGCCCAATCTGGACGATACCGGCAGTGTTATCCTGACGGCTGACAGTAAGGTCGTATCGGGAGGCCAGTTGAATGTGCTCCATTCGCTGGCGGCGGGTACCTACTATGTGCGTGCCTTCGCACAGTCCGAGGCTGGTGTGGGCTATTCACCGGTGTTGCGGATAGTAGTGGAGTGATAGCTTTATGAACTAAAGAATTAAATAACAGACAGAAATGAAACGAATCATAATGGCGTGCTTGCTGGCGTGGCTTGGAATGGCTGCGCTGACGGCACAAGAAGTGAAGACGGAAAGAGTGGACGACACGCACGACGTGAAAGGCGTAGTGACCGACTATAAGGAGAGGCCTGTTGTGGGTGCACTGGTCAGGGTAGAAGGTACCGACATCAGTACGGTGACCGACATTGACGGTAAGTTCTTGCTGCGCGAGGTGCCGATGGGCGACTACAAGATAGTAGTGGAGTCGGTCGGCATGGAGACGGCTGAGTGGGAAACAGAGACCCCTATCCAGTTGCCCAAGCGACGCACACACTATTCGTTTGTGGTGTCGGCGGGTATGAATATCAGCCGCTATACGGTAAACGGTGGTAGCTTTAAGCCGGGCTACGAGGTGGGTATCGGTGTAGACATGCGCTATTCGAAGCATGGTTCCTTCTGTCCCATGGTGCAGCTGACCAGTCGTGGCTCTGTGTACGAGAGTGGCATTTACAAGGAAACGTGGAATCCTATGATGCTGGATTTCCCGCTGTTCTTCCGCTGGCGCTATAAGTTGGCCTACAAGACTAACCTGGTAATGTCGCTGGGTCCGGTCCTTTCGTGGGGCTTCAGCGGCAAGGTGACAAGAAATGTGGACGGTGAGGAAAACGAGCTGAATATCTACAAGAAAGAGCATGAGTATGAAAACTACTATGATGACGCACGTCATCACAGCCTGCTCTATCCGTTCAGCTTCGGTGTGGCCTATGGCCTGGGCGTGGAGTATAAGCGACTGATGATAGGTGTGACGGGCAAGAACATGGCATTGCCGGTAGATGATTACGGCATGACTCTTGACGACGGCGAGCACAACTGGTCGTTGACGTTTGGCGTGTCCTATCGCCTGTAATCAACATTCTGGAGTATGAACATTAAATAAGAACAGCAAGAAATGAAAAGGTTATATACGTTGCTGGCTGGCCTGACAATGGCCGCCGGCCTGATGGCCCAGGGACAGAAACTGACGGGGCGCATCATTGACAAGGACTACTATCCGATGGATAAGGCCAAAGTGACGGTGAAGGGTACGAACATCAGTACAACGACAGACAAAAACGGCAACTATGTGCTGAAAGATGTGCCTTTGGTGCTCGATTCGCTGGAGGTGACCAAGGGCAAGAAAAGCTATTCGGAAAGCTTTCCGGTAAAGATAAAGATGAAGCAGGCCATAATGGCCAAGCCGGTAGAGTGGTATGTGAAGGCGGGATATGACATGAGTTATTTCACAGGTGAGGATTTCTCTACTATTAAAGATGGACACGGCTTCCATGTGGGTGGTGGTGCTGACATACGCATGTCGCGCATCATGTCGTTTCAGCCCGGGCTCTATCTGGCCTATCGCACGATGGAGGGATGTGGTGATGAGTATTACAGTTATTTCAAGCGGCTGGAGGTTGGTTATGCCGAAGTTCCTCTGCTATTTGCCTGGAAGGCACCGATAGGTGTGGATTCCAATTTCCAGTTCCAGCTGGGTGGCTACTTCGACATAGGTTTGTGGGGAACCATGCACGATGATTATTATGGTGATGGCTATTCGTACAATATCTTTGGCAAGCGTTTCACCGGAGGTGCCATGGGCGGCATCGGGTTTGAGCTGAAGAAACACTATCTGATAGGGCTGAACAGCAAGATAGGATGGACTTCCTGGAATCATTCGGAAGGTTTCCTGAGTATTGGCATTGACTTGGGCTACAAGTTTTAATCACTTCACCGTCATTTTTGCAGGACTTTCATAGGATAACCGGGCTTTTTTGCCCGGTTTTTCTTTTCTTTACTGCTGTTTTCTAACCACTAATAGTTAAATGATTATGGCAGTAATAGCTTATTTAAGGGTTAGTACAGAAAAGCAGTATCTGGAAAACCAACATGAAGAGATTGAACGTTTTGCTTCCAAGCATGGGTTGAAAATTGACCGGTGGTACACCGAGACAGTGAGCGGCTGCGTGTGCAGCAAGGACCGCAAGCTGGCCAATCTGCTGTCGCGCATGAAGCCGGGCGACGCATTGGTGGTCACCGAAATTTCCCGCTTGAGCAGGACGTTGCTCGAAATCATGACCATTTTGAACACTTGCATCAGCAAGAACGTGCGTCTCTACAGCACCAAAGAGGGCTACGTGTTTCAGAACGACATCAACAGCAAAGTGCTGGGCTTTGCCTTCGGGCTGATAGCCGAGATTGAGCGGAATCTCATCTCGATGCGCACCAAGGAGGCGTTGGCCCGCCGCCGTCAGGAGGGCAAGAAGTTGGGGCGCAGGAAGGGGACGACACCCAAGATGGATATGCTCATCGAGAACAAGAACTGGATTTTTCGTGACTATCAGCAAGGAATCTCCTGCTCGGAACTGGCTCGACGGATGGACGTTTCGCGCACCACGATGTATCGCTTCCTGCACGAATCTGACGCATGCAAGAAGGAGTTGACGGCCGGCGAGGCATGAACCGGCCGTAGACCGTAAAAAAAGAAAACCGCTTGGAAAAGCAATAGCCACGGCAGGGCTTGCACTTTCTTGGGCGGTTTTCTTTTAAGGGGAGTTGACTGCCACTGGGCGGAGAGCTAACATTTTCCGACCGGGGAGTTAACTACTGCTATCGTGACTCAGGCCTGCTTCGACGCCTTTCCGGGCTTCTTCATGCCCTTGTAGACCAGCACGGCCACTACGAGCACGGCGAGGCCGATGATGACGTAGCCCAGTTCGTGGCTGTACTTGGTAGCCATGAGATATACGTCGTTCGTGGTCTTGAGGTCAGTGTAGCGATAGATTAGGTAGCCAATCAATGCCAGTATGGAGTTCCAGATGCCTGCGCCCAACGTGGTATAAAGCAAGAAGGGCTTGAGCTTCATGCCTGCCAGTCCTGCGGGAATACTGATGAGCTGGCGAACGGCAGGAATTAAGCGGCCGAAGAAGGTAGAGGAGGCTCCGTGCTTGCGGAAATATTCTTCGGCATGACGAACCTTTTCTTCATCGATGAGGCATAAGTGGCCGAGGCGACTGTTGGCAAACTTGTAGACGATGGGGCGTCCCAGCCATTTGGCCAGGTAGTAATTGATTAATGCGCCAAGGTCTGCGCCAAGCGTGGCGAAAAGTACGACGAGAAAGATATTCATGCTGTCGTCGGTCATGGACTTCCATGCGGCCGGTGGCACTACGACCTCTGAGGGGAAAGGTATGAACGAGCTTTCGATTGCCATGAATAATGTAATTGTCCAATAATTTAGGTTCTCTAGGCACCACTGAAGTATTTCTGCAAATTCCATATTCTTGTTTTAGTATGATTTATTTCTAGTTATAAAGTATTTTTTTCTTAACGAATTATAGATTATTCTTTTTGGTTCTTTCCACCGGCCAACATGTCTATGAGCATTTGCCGACCTGCTTCATCCAAGTCTGCAATGTCATTGCGCAACTTTTCCAGATGCTCGCGTGCGGGGCTGAGCTGGCTGTGCTGCTTGAAGCCTTCTTCATCGTCGGTCAGCAGGCAGAGTACAGCCAGGCGTTCGTGTAGTTTGGGATGTTGCGGGCTGATTTCTTCCAGTATTTCCAGCACGTTGCGGGCATAGATGATTAATCCGGCTTCCAGGCAGTATGTAGCTATGCTGTCTATCTCTTCGGGTATGGGGTTCAGTCTGATGGCTTTGCTCCACCGGTCTATGGCTTTCTCCGTCTGCTTTATCTCCATGTAGAAGCGGCCGAAGGTATAGTAGAGTTCGCTGTTTTCGGGCGTTTGCTCCAGGGCTTTTTCAAAGTAAAGCTCGGCCTTCTCGTTGTTTCCTATATGGTGCAGGCTGATGGCGGCGTTCTCGTAGACTGACGAGAGTGAGAAGCGGTCATGCCCTTGGGTGTGCAGGCTGCGTTCCAAGTACTCATAGCCTTCTTCCCACTTCTCGGCTTTGGTCAGGGCCAGGCCTTTGATGAAGAGGTAGACGCACTCGGGCAGCAGATGCAGGTCTTTTATCTGTTCGAAGTGCTTCAGTGCTCCTTCGTTGTTGTCCAGTTCCAGGTAGGCCTGGCCTGCCAGCAGGTGAGCCTCGGGCGAGCTGTCGTCGCTGATTAGGGCATAGTCACAGGCCTCGATGGCTTTGTCATACTGCTCGGTCTCGTAGTAGCAGCGGGCCAGTTCGCACCAGTAATGATCGTTGTAGGGGTCGGTATCGATGGCCTTGTTGTAGTATTCGATGGCCTTGTCCAGCTGACTGTCGTTGTAGTAGAAGTCGGCTGCCAGGCTGATGAACATGGGGTCGTCGTCATACCGGCCAAAACCGCGGTTCAGCCATGCTTCGGCACTGTCCAGACTGCCATCGTTGCTCAAGTAAGTGTCTACCACGTCCACAATATTCGACAGGTCGTAAGGGTCCAGCCGTGCAAACAGTTTGTCGGCCTCGGCTTCCTGACCTTCTCTGAGCAGCAGACGTGCCTGTAGGATGATGGCCTCGGGCAGGTCTGTTTCAGAAATCAGGCCGGCTATGCGCTGGGCAGCCTCCATGTCGTCGTGGTCCAGGTATTGGTGGGCCAGTTCCGTCAGCAGTTCGGTGCTGTCGGGGTGCAGTTGCAGTCCGTACTTCACCACTTCATTGGCCTGTTCGTCGTTGAAGCGGGTGGAATACCAGCCGGCCAGGTCCAGCACCTCGTTTGAATCCAGATAGATGGGCTCGTGCTTCTGCTGTGCCTCTTCATATCGCAGGGCCAGTTTTTGTGTCTCTTTGTCTCTATCGGATAGGAATTTGTTCTTTTTCATGAGCTTCGTGTGGGGTTATGTGTCAAGACAACCTTTGGGTTCGCCTTCTGGCAGACCGGGATTCTTAACAAAGGAGGGTGTGTCAAACGGGACATGCCTTCTTGCCGTCTGTTTGGCGCACCCTCTTGTAGTTGGTGTGGAAACCGCTTGCGTAGGTTTCTTTATTTGTTCAGCTTGCCCCAGGTGTCCTTCAGGCCGACTGTGCGGTTGAACACCATCTTTTCGGGCGTAGAGTCCTTATCGACGTTGAAGTAGCCGATGCGCTGGAACTGCAGGTAAGTGAGCGGAGCCATGCCGGCAGCAAACTTCTCGATGTAGCAGCAGGGCAATACCTGCAGCGAGTCGGGGTTGATGATTTCCTTCATGGCTGTCAGTGCGTCGCAGTTCTTGGCCTCGCGGATGGCGGCCAGTTCGTCGCGCGGATTTTCTACTTTCCACAGACGGTCGTAGAGGCGCACTTCGGCCTGCAGGCAGTGAGCGCAGCTTACCCAGTGCAGCGTGCCTTTCACCTTGCGGTTGGCACCCGGCATTCCACTCTTCGACTCGGGGTCGTATTCGCAGTATACTTCCACTACTTCGCCGGCCTCGTTCTTCTTGCAGCCGGTGCACTTCACGATGTAGGCGTTCTTCAGGCGCACTTCCTGTCCGGGAGTCATGCGGAAGTATTTCTTGGGCGCATCTTCCATGAAGTCGTCGCGCTCCATCCACAGCTCGCGGCTGAACTCTATGGTGTGGCTGCCTGCTTCGGGCTGCTCGGGGTTGTTGATGGCTTCCATCTCTTCTACCTGTCCTTCGGGATAGTTGGTGATGATGAGTTTCACGGGGTTGAGCACGGCCGAAATGCGGGTAGCGCGGTAGTTGAGGTCATCGCGCACGGCGCTTTCAAGCAGGGCAAACTCGTTGAGTGCATCGTAGGTGGTGTAGCCAATCTTGTCGATGAACTTGTGGATAGACTCGGGCGAGTAGCCACGACGGCGGAAACCGCAGATGGTCGGCATACGGGGGTCGTCCCAGCCGTTGACCAAGCCTTCCTTCACCAGTGTCAGCAGGTTGCGCTTGCTCATCAGCGTGTAGCTCAGGTTCAGCTTGTTGAACTCGTACTGGCGCGGACGGTTGTCGTCCAGGTCCTTGCCTTCCTTCAGCCAGTCCACGAAGAGATCGTAGAGCGGGCGGTGAACCACAAACTCCAGCGTGCAGAGCGAGTGGGTAACACCCTCGAAGAAGTCGCTCTGTCCGTGGGCAAAGTCATACATGGGGTAGGCTTTCCACTTCGTGCCCGTGCGGTGGTGAGGATGCTTCACTACGCGGTAGATGATGGGGTCGCGGAAGTGCATGTTGGGGTTGGCCATGTCAATCTTGGCGCGCAGCACCATGGCACCTTCTTCTACCTCGCCGCTGTTCATCTTCTGGAAGAGTTCCAGGTTTTCCTCGATGGGGCGGTTGCGGTAGGGGCTTTCCACACCCGGCTGGGTGGGCGTACCCTTCTGTTCGGCTATCTGTTCGGATGTCTGTTCGTCAATGTAGGCTTTACCCTCTTTGATGAGGCGGATGGCGAAGTCCCAGAGCTGCTGGAAGTAGTCGGACGCATAGTATTCGTTGCCCCACTGGTATCCCAGCCATTGGATGTCTTCCTTGATGGCTTCCACGTATTCCACGTCTTCCTTCGTGGGATTGGTGTCGTCGAAGCGCAGGTTGCACACGCCACCGTGAGCGGCGGCAATGCCGAAGTCGAGGCAGATGGCCTTGGCGTGTCCTATGTGCAGGTAGCCGTTGGGCTCGGGCGGGAAGCGTGTCTGCACTCTTCCTCCGTTCTTGCCTTCCTTCAGGTCGTTCTCTACAATTTGCTCAATGAAGTTCAAGCTTTTCTTTTCGCCTGTTTCTTCGCTTTTCATTTCTGCCATAATATCTTCAAAATAAAGTAGTGTTTATAAAAAAAACAGCGTCTGCCGGCCTCCGTGCTGTTTCCGGACGAGGGAGTGGGAGAACCGGTCAGTGGCGTTCGCTCTGCCGGCCGTTTGTGGCGGCAGGGCTGCAGGTTTGCGCTTGTGGTGCAAACAACTGCAAAAGTACGACTATTTTTTTTTATATCGCTATCCGTGGGCCACTTATCCGTTTTTTTTATGCCGCCGCGGGTGTGTAACGCAAATGTAACAGGAATGAAACACATTTTTCAAACGATAGTCGCTTCTTTTTCATAAACAGATGCTTACTTTGCACCCGGTTGGGGTAGTGGCCGGTGCCCCGTCCTTGCTGAAACCGGCGGTATTGCATTTTATTTAATACATATATTATGGTAAAGTTTATAGAATCGGAACTTCTTCTGCTGAAGAAAGAGATTGACGAGATGTGGACCTTGGTCTATAACCAACTGGACCGTGCGGGCGAGGCCGTGCTGACGCTGGACAGGGAACTGGCGCAACAGGTGGCTGTACGCGACCGCCGTGTGAATGCCTTCGAGCTGAAGAACGACAGCGATGTGGAAGACATCATTGCGCTCTACAATCCGGTGGGCATCGACCTGCGCTTTGTATTGGCCATGCTCAAGATTAATGCCAACCTGGAACGCTTGGGCGACTTTGCCGAGGGCATTGCCCGTTTTGCCATCCAGTGCAAGGAACCTGCGCTGGACAGCCAGCTCATTGCCGACCTGCGGCTGGGCGAGATGATAAGAGAAGTGCTCTCCATGCTGGAACTGGCCAAACGTGCCTTGCAGGAAGAGAGCATCGACCTGGCCACTTCGGTGTTTGCCAAAGACAACCTGCTGGATGAGATAAACGCCGATGCTGCCGGCATCCTGGCCGACTACATTGGCCAGCACCCCGAGAGTGCCCGCTTCTGTCTGGACCTCATCAGCGTATTCCGCAAGCTGGAGCGTTCGGGCGACCACATCACCAACATTGCCGAAGAAATCGTGTTCTTCATCGACGCCAAGGTGCTGAAGCATAGCCATAGCACAGACCAGGCATCGGAGAAGTAAGCGGGAAGCGTAGGCAATTCCGGTCTCGCTGGGCAGCGAAGCTTATAGGGACATATATAATAAGGTATAGCAGGCAACGGAAAAGGAGTGGCGGAGGCATATCAGGCTTCCGTTTATCCTGCGTCCGCTGCCTGCTGTCGTATTGGGAGTATACTGCTGTCGCGTTAGGAGTGTACTGTTATCGCGTTGGGAGTGTACTGCTATCACGTTGGGAGTGTACTGCTATCGCGTTGGGAGTGTACTGCTATCGCGTTAGGAGTGTACTGCTATCGCGCTGGGAGTGTACTGCTATCACACTGTGAGTGTACCCCCAGCGTGTTGTAGATATCCACCCCTTATGTGGGCTTCGGCAGCAGTTTGAAACACTTGAATGCTTTTCTTTAGGATTTTTTTAGTGTTAATCCGAAAAAGTACCTTATATTTGCCGCAACCAAAGGTGCTAAGTGTAGAAAAGTCCTTTGAAATGATAACAATCATAAAGAAATTATCAAAAAGATGTTATATGACATGTTTTTTAATTTGGTTGGTACCAATAAAAGGGTCTATCTTTGCACCGTTATCCTGAAAACAATCTTTTTACCTTAAAAAAAAACTAATACCTATTGAAAACTGAAAAAGGAGGCTTTGTGAAAAGCTTCCTTTTTTTTATACCTGTATAAATACTGACTTTTGGGCGGAATGTTTTATTATATGTTTGATAAACAGTGAAATATTGTCTATTTATTCGGCCGTCTCTTCGTCTTTTTGGCTGGTAAACGAGGCTGACGGCTGCAACAAAGTAAATTCCGTGTGCGAGAACGGAGCTTCGAAACGCGTTGGATAAAATTTTCAAAGAAAATAGGACCGGTCGATTGACCGCGCGATGCGTCTCTGAGTCGTTGCCTGATGTGCTTCATTTGTTTTGTCGGTTAGCCCTTCTTTTTTTGCTCTTTTATTCCGTGGCTTTTTGTATCTTTGCCAAGTGCCTGTCCGCTCGTGGGGTTGGACGGACCTATACATCGAACAAATCATTAACAATTAGCATTATAGATTATGTTTTCTGGAATAGTAGAAGAGTGTGCCACGCTGGTGGCCATGGTCAAGGACCAGGAGAATGTGCACTTCACTTTCAAGTGCTCGTTTGTCAACGAACTGAAGATAGACCAAAGTGTGGCTCACAACGGCGTGTGCCTCACGGTGGTGAAGATAGCCGACGACACCTACACGGTGACGGCCATGAAGGAGACGCTGGACCGCTCCAACCTGGGACTGCTGAAGGTGGGCGACAAGGTGAACGTGGAGCGCAGCATGATGATGAACGGCCGGCTGGACGGACACATCGTGCAGGGACATGTGGACCAGACGGCTACCTGCATCGACGTGCAGGACGCCGAGGGCAGCCATTACTTCACTTTCAAGTACGCTGTCGATAAGGAGATGGCGCGTCGCGGATACATCACGGTGGACAAAGGCTCGGTGACGGTGAACGGCGTCAGCCTGACGGTGTGCAATCCTACCGACGATACTTTCCAGGTAGCCATCATCCCCTATACGTTTGAGAATACCAACTTCCACACCATCCACGTGGGCACGGTAGTCAACCTGGAGTTCGACATCATCGGCAAGTACATCAGCCGCATGCTGCAATACCAATAATCATAGGCGGGAGCATGGAAGAAGGGATGGATTTCCTGCGGTTGGTGGCTTCGCGCCAGAGCGACCGCGCTTACGACCCGTCGCGCCCGGTGGAACCCGAGAAGCTGGCGCGCATCCTGGAGGCCGGACGTCTGGCTCCCTCGGCCTGCAACGCGCAGCCTTGGAAGTTTGTGGTCCTGACCCGTGCCGACCTGGTGCAGAAAGCCGGCAAGGCGGCCGCCGGACTAGGCATGAACAAGTTTGCCAAGGATGCGCCGGTGCACATACTGGTGGTGGAGGAGTCGATGAACTTTACGTCGTTTTTGGGTGCCAAGATAAAAGACAAGTACTTTCCGCTGATTGACATCGGCATAGCGGCGGCCCACATCACGCTGGCGGCCGAGGCCGAAGGGCTGGGTTCGTGCATTCTGGGCTGGTTCGACGAGCGCAAGCTGAAGGAACTGGCCGGCATACCGGCTTCCAAGCGCCTGTTGCTCGATATCGTGGTGGGCTATCCGGTCAAGGGCAAGCGGCAGAAGTCGCGCAAGCCCGTGGAGAAGGTGGTTTCTTACGAGCAGTATTGAGTGCGCAGGGGCATCCTGCATGCTGAATACATATAGGCAACAATGGCCGGCAAGAGATTTATAGAATTTCTTGCCGGCCATTGCCGTATTCTTACAGGTCCTTCAGCAGCACGGTGCTGGCGTTCTTGTAGTAGTCTTCGCGTGCTTTCACTAGCGTCTGCCATTCTGCGCTGTACTCCTGTTCACGGTCTATCTTGAAGTCTTCAGAGCCGTGGGTGTAGAGCTTGTCGAGCAGCATGGCTACGTTCAGCTGGTTGATGTCAATGGAGGGTTGGTAGGACACTTCTTCGCTCTTCTTGTCGCTGGCCACTTCGTGCAGCAGGCCAATCTCTTGCAGGTCGTCCAGCGTCTGGTGCATCAGCCGGATGGGAATTTGGCATTCTTCGGCCATTTCCTCGGCGGTGTAGGCTGCTTCGTTGTGGGCAAAGCGCTTGGCTATGAGCGACATGGTGAGAATGGCCACAAAGTCGCGGTAGCGGCGGGTGATGCGGCGGGTGTCGCGGTCGAAGCTGAAGTTGCGGATGTTTTGTCCGGCGTATGTCAGCTCGGCACCGAAGAGGCAGATGGTCCATGATATTTGCAACCACAGCAGGAACAGCGGCAGGGCGGCGAAGCTACCGTAGATGGCGTTGTAGCGCGATACCCACAGCTGGCTGTTGATGTAGAGGAACTGGAATGCCTGGTAGGCCGTACCGGCCAGCAGGCCGGAGATGAGTGCGTGCTTTATCTTCACCTTGGTGTTGGGCATGTAGATGTAGAGGGCGGTAAACATGAGCCAGGTCAGGGCAAACGGGATAAGTCTGACCAGGAACTTGCCCAACGGTGCCAGCAGGGTGAAGTCGTCCATGCTTTTCAGGGTTGTGGTCATGAAGATGGACAGACCGCCCGACAGCACGATGAGGATGGGCATGAGCAGCAACATGGAGAAGTAGTCGGTTATCTTGCGATACATGCTACGTCCTTTCTTCACCTGCCAGATGCGGTTGAAGGTGATTTCCATGTTGTTTATCAGGTTCAGTACCGACCAGAGCAACATCACCAGGCCGACGCCGATGAATACGCCGCTCTTTGTCTGTGCCAGGTAGGACTTTACGAAGCTGAGGATGTAGGCTGATGTTTCGGTCGAACCTCCCAATCCGCTTTCTATCTGGTTTTCCATCAGGTTGTCGAACCCGAAGCCGCGCGCTATGGCAAACACGATGGCCAGTATGGGCACGATGGCCAGCAGCGTGCTGTAGGTCAGTGCTGATGCTTTGTTGGCTATGCGGTCTTTGGCAAACCGTTGCACGCAGATGTAGATGGTCTTGATAACGTTGTACAGGGAGAACGTTGTCCGCGTTACTTCATCTTCGGTAATGCGCCAGATGTCGTACGTCAGGAATTTCCAAAGGGCGGCTATTCGTTTGTTCATACGTGTGCAGCGGTTGAGGATTCAGTATTTGGATTTATGATTTCAGATTTTAGAAATCAGATTTCAGATTTATGGTTTCAGGAATCAGGACTCTAGAATCAGAAATAAAAAAAGAAGGCAGCCAGCCTGTAAGCCGGGTTCTGTGCTTGCCGCGGGGGCAAGTGTCTGTCATTTATCTGAGCCGGCAGTCACCTGACGGCTTTAGCGGTCTACCCTCCGACATGGGGCGAGCAACCCTCTTGACGTCGGTTTACATGACCTTACAACTCCCAAGACGCACAGCACTTGTGTCGCCACAAGCCTGGTGGGCTCTTACCCCGCCTTCTCACCCTTACCCCGACATCCTTGCGGAGCGGGGCGGTTGTTTTCTTCTGCGTTACTCCACCCTTGCGGACAGCTTTCTGTTAGGAAGTGGGATGCTCTGTGTTGCCCGGACTTTCCTCGTGCGCACGGAGGCGCAAGCGACAGACCGTCCGGCTGCCTTCTGCCGGCAAAGATAGTGAAAGGTGAGCGCAGCGGCAAAAGAAAATCAAGTTTTCTTAATTTGCTGATGCCGAACCGCCGTCTATCTTCTTGAAAGATAGTGAAAGGTGAGCGCAGCGGCAAAAGAAAACCGAGTTTTCTTAATTGCCGATGCCGAACCGCCGCCTATCTTCTTGAAAGATAGTGAAAGGTGAGCGCAGCGGCAAAAGAAAACCGAGTTTTCTTAATTGTTGATGTCTAACTGTTTCCTATATATAATAGGAACTGGCCAGTGTATGTAGGATATCGGCCGTTTAGTCAGTACAGCCTGTGCAGTGATACACCTGCCTTACTTGTTCGGCAATATGGTCCCAGTTGTATTTGTTCAGGTCGTACGCCTGAGTGTCTTGTCCGTTATCCAGCAGGGAAGCGATGCGGCTTGTCAGGTGTGCCGGGTCGTTGGTGTGAAAATAGTTTTCGGGCGGCAGACCGACGGCTTTGTTGGCGGGTATGTCGCTGGCCAGCACCTTGCGGCGGTAGCTCATGGCCTCGAGCAGGGTGATGGGGAGTCCTTCGTGCGAGGAAGGCAGAACGAACAGGGCCGCGTGCGCATAGAGCTGCGCCAGCTTGTCGCCCTTGACCATGCCCGTCAACACAACTCCCTGACGGATGGCCGTTTCTTTCAGTTGCCGGGCGTAGGCCGACGGGTAGTCGGCATCGCCGGCAATGACCAGCTTGCAGTCCTTCCGCCCCAAGCGGCTATAGGCTTCCACCAGCTTGTCAAACCGCTTCTCGGGCACAAAGCGTCCCACGGCCAGGATGTACTTGCCCGGCTCGACGCCTATCTGTTGCAGGTAGTCCGTGCCGTCGGGGGCGGGCAGGGTGGTGATGCCGTTGTAGATGAGGTGGACGCGGCGCGTGCGATGATACTTCTTTTCCAGCATGTGGCAGATGACCGTCGATATGGAGATGATGTCGTCGGCCCACCAAGCGGCAAATCGTTCGCCCGTCTTCAGGACAAAGCGTGCCAGCGGTCCCCACTTCTCGCGCTCGTAGTCGGGGCCGTGGTGGGTCATGACGACCCTCAGCCCCAGTATCTTGGCTAGCGGAATGGCAATGGACGGCCCTATGGCATGGATGTGGACAATGTCGGCCTTGCTGCGCCACGCATACCACACGCCCCGCAGGCTGTGGACGGCGGCCTCCAGCCCCGTGGCCGAGGGAGCGGCTATGTCCTTGAAGCGGACGCCGCGGTAGGAAGTGCGCACAGGCTGCTCCCTGACAAACCCTTTCCTGCGCACCACCGTCACCTCCTCGCCCAGGCTTGCCAGGCGCGGATACAATTCCTCGCAGTGGGTCTCTACGCCCCCCTGTATGTTGGGGAAGCCTCTCAGTCCTACTACCACGATCTTCATTGCTCTTCCTTTCCTTCGGCCGTCTGCGGGGCGGTTGTTCTCAGATTGCCCTGTTCGGGGTCTTGCCCCACGTCGTACCACTTCCGCTCCAGGCACAGCGGCCTGCCAAGCAGGCTGTTGAGCTTGTTGCGGGCTACCCAGCTCAGCGGGTGCCTGATGTATTTCTTCATGACAGGTGCCGCCGTGCCCACCATCCAGCAGTTCTTGGGGCACTTTTTCACCAGGCTTCTGACCCGCTCGGCCTGCTCGCTCTCCCACAGTTCGCCGAAGGTCTTCACCCGGCGGATGTTGCCCATGCTTTCCTGCCAGAAGCGTTCCTCCAGCCCGTTGCACGGATAGACTTCTCCGTATGGGTCGACAAAGAAGTTCACCAGCCCCGCCTCGCACGGCAGCATGCGCCGGTTGCCTTCGATGTAGTTTATCAGCCCGTTGTTGAAGAAAGCCCGAAACCAGGCTTTGGGCGACCGCTCCTCCAGTTGCAGGGCTATGAGCTGCTCAAAGTTGCCGATGACCTCGGCCGTGTTGGTTATTTGGTTGTCGTACTTGTGGAAGTAGTAGGAATTGTGGAACGCCGCCGTGGCAAACTCCATGCCCAGCTGCCGCGACAGGCGGTAGAGCGCCAGCATGTCGGCCGAGTTGCTGTTGGAGACGGTGATGCCGAAGCCGATGTCCCTGACGCCCATATCGCGGAGTGTCAGCAGTGTGTTCAGCCCCTTGTCGAACCCGCCCGGGCGGCCCCGCAGTTCGTCGTTCTTTTGCGACAGACCCTCGATGCTGATGCGGATGCCGATGCGCGGATACTTCTCGGCCAGACGGATGACCTGCTGGTCGAACCAGCCGGAGGTGGAAATCACAATGCGGTCCGTCTTGCCCGACAGCACTTCCACCATGTCCTCCAGGTCTTCGCGGATGAAGGGTTCGCCCCCGGTGATGTTCACAAATTTCACCCGGGGCAGTACCTCCAGTTCCTCGGGACGTATCTCGCGGCTCTTGTCGGTGGGGTGTTGCCAGATGTTGCACATGCGGCAGCGCATGGGACAGCGGTAGGTGGCGATGATGCACATGTCGGTAGGGGCGGGTATGGACGGAGTTTTCATGGTTTCCTTCTTCTTATTCTTTAGTTTATGTAGCGGTGCGAATGTAGGCACGCCGGGCGTTACCCCAGCGTCATGGGTTGCTGTTGTGTGGCTTCGTTTCGGAGCCGGTCTTCTGGCGGGTGGCCACCATCACGGCCGACAGGATGAGTACGATGCCGGCAATACCTGCCAGATGCAGCTCTTCGTGCAGGAAGAGCACACCGATGAGCACGGCCGTAAGCGGCTCCATGGCTCCGAAGACAGCGGTCAGCGTGGAGCCTATCTTCTTGATGGCCATCACCAGCGTGATGTTGGACACAGCCGTGGCAGGCAGTGCCAGTCCCAGGATGTAGAGCCAGTTGGCTGGTTCGCTCTCCAGGCGGATGCCTCCGCCCAGCCAGCCCCAGGCAATGAAGTACAGGCTGCCGAGTCCCATGACATAGCAGGTGAGCACCGTGGAGTTGATGCGCGAGGCACAACTCTTGTTCACCCCGATGTTGTAGGCCGCATAGGCGAAGACCGACACGCAGGCCGCTGCAATGCCAATGAGCGGATGCTCCGTACCCATCGTGCGCTCGTTGCCCAGGCAAAGCAGCACGGTGCCGCAGATGGAGACCACAATGGCCCCGCAGATGCGCCACGACCACTTCTCCTTGAAAAAGCACGACATGCCCACCGCCACTGCCAGCGGATACATGAAGTGGATGGTGGAAGCCGTTCCCGTGGAGATGTAGCTATAGGCGTAGATGAGGCTCAGCGAGGTGGCCGAACGGAAGATGCTCAGTCCGGCCACCGTGAGCAGCTGGCGGCTGTTGAGCCTGAAGTTGTAGTGGCAACACAGGCCAAACACTACCAGCCCCAGTGTGGCAATGCCCCAGCGATAGGACAGCACCTCCTGCGGCGAGTATCCGCTTTCGAGCAGCGCCACCGAAAAGGCGGGGGCGAAGCCGAATGTGAACGAGCTCAGAAAAGCATAGTATAGTCCTTTGGTCTTCTCCATGAACCGGATTGCGACACGCCGAGGCGGGTCAGATAATCATGTTCTTACGGATGGAGAATTTCACGATGGCCATGGCGTTGATGGCCTCCAGAGGCACGTCCATGGGGTCGTGGTGCGTGTTGTAGCTCACCAGCTTCAGGTAGCCGGGCTCGTCGGCACGGTTGACGTACTTCACGGCCAGATACTCGTCGCCGCCGCGCTGGAAGGATACGAGGTACATTTCGCCGTAGATGACGTCGTTGAAGCTGCTGATGGACTTGAAGCCTACGATGTCGCCCGACTTCAGGATGGGGTACATCGAATCACCGCTGACATAGACGGCACCGTCACACGCCGGAATGTTGGGAATCAGAATCTTGCCCAGCGCATACTGCGGACGGTCTTCGAGCAGTGTCTTCAGGTTGGCAGCTGCCGATATGTCGTAGAGCGTCACGCTGCGGTCGTCCACCGCCTCGGGCGACTTGGGGCTGTAGAGCATCTCCACCTCGCCGCTGGCCAGGTCGTTGTCGCAGTAGTTGGACTGGTGCACGGCGCCGCCTTTGCCCGTCAGCAGCCAGTTGTAGTTCAGGTTGCTCAGTTTGCCCAGCAGCAGCGGATAGTCAATGCTGTTGCGGTTAATCCAGTTGCACAGGGTAGAGCGCGATACGCCCAGGTAGTCGGCCAGTTCCTTGTCGGCCTTGAATCCCAGCGCCAGCTTGGCGCGTTTCACGATGTCGCTCACGGTGAACATCGGGTCTTTCGATTTTGTCATAAGCTTCTTCAGAGTTTATTTGGTTTGTTTTATATTAGGTTCATGTTTTTTCCTTCCGTCAGGGGCTCGGCAGGCCTTTTGTTTTAGAAACGAATGAACGTCTGCTCATTCCCAATGGGTTATTGCATTTATGAAAATAAAATTTCGCCAACTATTGTTTTATTTGCGAAAACTATCTTATATTTGTCGGAACAAAAGTAATGAAATGTTTTATAAGTGCAAATAAAACGGACGAAGAATTTGCATCTTATGGGAATAAAGCCTTTGTGGACCTTCGGTTGTTGACAGACTGGGCCTGTGCTGGCAGTGTACTGCTACCGACCGGGCAGTTAACTGCTATCGCATTAGGAGTTAACTGCTATCGCGCTGGGAGTTAACTACTATCGCGTTGCGAGTTAACTGCTATCATGCCGACTGCCTGCTGTCGGCCAAGTAGGCTTATTGGAGCGTAAAATGCAATAAAGACAATATTTATATATTCAATTTTCAAACACGATAGAACTATGGCAAGAATCAGAAAACGGGGATTGGACTATTTTCCCATCAACACGGATTTTGTACGCGACCGCCGCATGCGTCGCGTCATGAAGCGCGAGGGCGAGGGTGCCCTTGTCGTGGTGCTCAACGCCATTGCCTCCATCTACGAGGGCGAGGGCTACTACGTGCGTGCCGACGATGCCTTCTACGAGGACCAGGCCGACTGTCTGTTTCGGCGCGATGCCGACGACGTGAGGCGCATTCTGGACTTTGCAGCCGAGTGTGGCTTCTTCGACCGGCAGCTGCTGCACGAGCGGGGCGTGCTGACGTCGGCCTACATTCAGCGGCAGTTTCTGTTCATCACCAAGCGGCGGTCAGCATCGTTGCTGGCGCCCGAGCTGTGTCTGCTTTCGGACGAAGAGCTGGAGGAACTGGCTCCCAAGCGTAAGGGCGGACAGGTGCGCGCAGCACAGGAAACCGGGGCTGGCGAGGAGCCGGAATCTGGCGGTCAGGAAGAGCCGAAAGAAGGGACGGATGGTATGGAAAATAGCGAATCGGCAACAAATAGTACCCAAAATGCAACAAATAAGCCGATAAACGACGAAAAACGGCACTTTGGTACACAAAGCATAGAAAAGCATAGCATAGCAAAGCATAGAAAAGAAAACTCCCCCCTCTTGAGTCCCCCCAACGGGGGAAGGCTGACCTCCGACGTGGCGTCGGCGGTGAGGCAGAGGAGGGGTATGCCTATGGCTCTGACGGACGACGACGGGACGGCGGGCGACTCCGGCAGCGTCAGTGCCGGTGCCTGCACCGATGCCGACATTGACCGTCTGTGTCCGCCGCCCGACGGGCTGAAGCGCAATCTGGAGGGACTGGTGCTCAGCCTGCGCCAGTTTGACATCGCGCCGGCCGAGCAGCGCGACATCATCGTGGGGTGCAACTACGGGCTGATAGGCCATCCCGTGTGGAAGGGCATCTGCATGTTGCGCCGCGAGCGGAGTGGCATCAAGCGTCCGGGGCGCTATCTGCTGAGCCTGTTGTAGGGGTGGCTGAGTCTGCTGTGGCCGATGACGGAGTGTGTGGGCTACTTATGCAGGATGTGTGTCGGTCTGTCAATGTGTGCCGGGAGTGTGTGTCGACGGGTGTTTGGCGGGTATGGGCAAAAAAAAAGGAGTACCGCTGTACTCCAACCTTTGTTAACCTTAAATCTAATACTATGAAAAACACATTGCAAATGTACGGACTTCTGAGAAAATAGCAAATTCCCAGCCATTTTTCAGCCGTTTTATAACATCTGTTAGTTGATTTATAGTTTTGTTGACTAAAAACGGCTGTTGGAAGTACCTTTGCCGGTTTATTTCAGGTGTTTTTTCAGCCACAGGTTGACGCTGTCGCGCAGGGCGGGTGCGTGCTTGCTCATGGCCCAGGCGTAGAACTGGTTGAAGCTGATGGCTGTGGAGATGTCTATGCCCGGCAGGCTGTCGGCCACGGCGCGTGCCAGGTTCTCCTCACACACGGTGTAGTCAATGTCGCCGTGGGCCACCATGGCAATGAGCTGTTCGGGGCCGTATTTCTCAATCTCCTGCACGTAGATGGTGTCGCCTATCTCGTTGCTGAGGTGGTTGATGCGTTGCAGCGTGGGCGAGCCTTTCACCAGGTGTATGGTTTTGTGGGCCAGGTCTATCTGGCTCTTGATGTAGGTCGTGTCGGCCGGGTCCTGGGGCTTGCGCTGCACCAGCACTTGCCTGTTCAGCAGGATGGGAGTGCTGAACAGCAGCGAGTCCTTCAGCTCGGAGGTGGTGGGTATGTCGCAGGCAATGATGTCAAAGCGGCCTTTCAGCAGTCCTTCCAGCCGTTCTTCGAAACTCATGAGGGGGGTGATTTCGGCTTTCAGCCCATGGTCGGCGGCAAATTGGTTGATGAGGCGGTAGTTCATGCCGTCCACCGTGTCGCCCTCTACGTGGAAGTCGAGCGAGTTATATTCGGTAGTCACCGCCAGAATGCCTTCCCGGGCAATGTCAGCATAGTCTCGCGGACCGTGCTGGTTGCGTGGCGGCCGGTGGTTGGGCAGCAGGTAGGTGGCAATCAGTGCGGCCAGTGAGCCGAGAATGATGTATCTGATGAGTTTGCTTGGGTTCATAGGCTTGCGGGTGATGTATTATTGTTGTTAGTCGTAGAAGTTCCAGGAAACTCCCAGCTTCAGCAGGCGCTGGTTGATGGGGTAGTGGGGTACGAGGAAGGCGTTGCGGTTTCCCGAGCCGGAGTTGATGTGATACATCATGACGAAGATGCGCGTACGCTTCAGGTGCAGGTTGGCATATACGTTCACAATGGGGTATCCGCCTACCTTCACCCGCGTCTCTTCGGGTTGCAGGCTGAACTGCTGTATGGCGGGCGTGTAGCCGGGCGCATAGTATTCGGTGAAGTAGCGCACGTCGGCTCCCAGCTGTACGGTCAGCACCTTCTTGGCCAGTTTGGTCAGCAGGTAGAAGTTGTGGTAGAGCGACAGGTCGGGCAGGGGCAGCACGTCGTTGTTGCTCGACTTCTGCCAGATGACTTCGTTGTCCAAGTGGAAGATGCCCAGCTTGAAGTCCTGCTTCAGGCGTGCCGAAAGCACCTGTATGTTTCCTCCGTTCTGCGTGGGCAGGGCGTCGGGGCCGAAGTAGGTGTAGTTCTTCAGGTTCTCCAGGGATGCCCGCAGGTTGGTGCGCCAGCGGTCAATGTTGAGTTCGCCTTCCACCTTGGTGCGGAATTCCTTGCTGAAGTTCTCGTTGTCCCACTGGAAGTGGTTGGACGTGTAGTGGCGCATGTAGAAGGCGGGCAGGGTGTTGGTGACGTAGCCTCGGGCGTAGAAGTTGACGGTGTCTTTGCCGATGCGGAAGTTCAGGTCAATGTTTCCGTTGACGTGGAACTGTCCGATGGCCTTGTCCAGCAGTCCGAAGTCGCCGTTTATGTTGTAGTGCAAGGTCTTGCCCTGTCGTTTGGCTAGTTCGCCGCCCACGAATACTTCGTGTTCGGTGTAGCGCACGGGGTCGTAGCCGTTTTCCTGCGGGTTGGGGTTCATCAGGTCGTAGCGGCTGAACTTGTGTGAGATGTAGGCGGTCAGTCCGGCCTTGGCATATTTGTTGAATCCTTCTAGCAGGGCCACGCCGAGCACGTTCTTCACGCTCAGTGCCACAGTGGTGTCGTTGCTGGCGCCTGTCTGGTAGTAGGTGTTGGCGTAGTAGTCTTCGGGTTCGGTACCGGCACGGTAGCGGCGGCTGGCGCGTTCCACCTTCAGTGTGTGTATGAAGCTGGTGACGGGCACAAATTCTTCGTCAATGATGGTGTCTTTGGGTATCTCAAGGCTGTCGCGCTCGGCCCGGCGACGTGCCACGGGGTCTTGGGTTTCCTCAATGCGGGTCACTTCCTTGGAGAATCCCAGGCGGTAGCGGTGGGTCAGGTAGACGTAGAAGTTGTGGTTGCGGTTGGAGGTCTGCTCCAGGTTGACGGGTATGTACGAGCTTCCGCCCACGTCGGTCATCTCCTCGGGGCGGGTGATGTAGCGGTCGTCGGTGATACCGCCGTTTTCGTTCATCTTCAGGAAATAGTTGTTGTACACGGCCTGCATCTGGTATTGCTTGCCAATGTAGCTGGCAAAAAGGCCGGCGTTGAAGTGGGCGGTGGACTGGTTGGCATAGTAGCCACGGCCGTAGAGGTAGTCAATGTTGAAGCCGAAAGCCAGGCGCTTGTTGGCATTGACCGAGAAGTAGGATTTGAAGCGCTCTTCGCCGTTCACCTTGCTGCCGGCCTTGTAGTAGGTCAGGTTGGTGTAGGGAATGTTGCTGTTGGTGAAGTACACCTGGTCGGGGCGCAGCCTGAAGCTGGAGAAGGGCTCCAGAAAGAAGGATACGTCGTCGCCTGCGGTGCGCTCGTTGAAGTAGCGCGACTGCCGGGGCGAGCCCAGGTTTCCCAGGTAGTTGTAGTGTCCTTCCATGCCTTCCACGAGGTTGGTGTTTTGGAAGTTGAGGTTGGCCGTGTCGGCGGGTACGATGGTGCGTTCGCCCAGCGTCTCGCTCAGCTGCCACATGTAGAGTTTGGGTGGCAGGCTTTCAATGTTGGAGCCGTCGGGCAGGCTGTCGGGTTGTGTCGACGGGTCAATGGGATTCCCGTACTGGTCTCTTTGGGTCATCTGGGTGGCTCCCTGATTGAGTACTCGCTGTGCCTGCATGGTCAGCACTCCCACCAGCAAGAATATATATGTAGCTACAAATCTTCTCATAATTAGGCGCAAAGATACAATAAATTATTGTTTACCTATTCTATTCGTTGTTTTTTGGCTTATTTTCTGTTTTGTTGTATGCTTTCCTGAAGTCTGCCGTTTGGAGGCGGATGGAGGTTGGTCTGTTCTCAGAAGCTGTCGGTAGTGGCGGAAATGGAACGTATTCCGGCTTTTAGGCTGTAAAATGTGGCTTATGTGGTTGTTTTTTGTGCTTATCTGTCCTGAAAATCACTAATTATGGTGATGTCCGGTATAATGAAATCTTCTTTCTTTGCAATATCTCCGTTTGCCGAGGCTTGCCGTGTGGAGCTTTTGTCCTGTTTTCAGGAAAGGGCGGCGGGGGGTAAGGACGCTTGCTTGGGAAGATTTGATTGGGGCAGGATTGGGCAGGGAAAGTGAACAAACGGACAGGCAGTGTGAAGACGGGCAGACTGTATGAATATAGTCAGGCTGGATGAATATAGACAGACTGTGTGAATATAATAGGTGATATTTACTATTGTTTAATAAATCAAAATGTTATGAGAAGATTAAGTATGGTAGGAAAGATGGCAATGGCCGTCTCTGTTGCATTATCGTTGTTAGTATCGTGTGGAGGTTCAGGAAGCGGGTCTTCGGCTGGCGAAGGCAAGCCGTTGGGCAAGGTGCCTAGCTACTTTGTCGAGATGGCCCAGAAAAAGGAAGAACTGGACCAAAAGTTGCGCGAAGAACGTGACATGGACCGCTATCAGAAGAAACTGAAAGAATATGACGAATACGTGGCCAAGACTTGCGAAAAGGCCGCCGAAGAAGGACAGAAGCTGGTGGGGCAGGAGATTGCCTGCACGGGCGATGTCTATCCCGACTTGAAGGTGGAGACAGCCAAGATAGCCGGCTACAAGGCTGGTTCGGGAACCGGCAGTTTTGAGGTGCGTGTCTTTGTGACTCCCAAGCGCGACCTCATGGTGCGCGAGTGGACTGCCGACTGTGCCGAGGGCGAATATTCGCTGAAGGAGACAAGACTTTACTATGCGCTGATGAAGTCGGATGACCATCTGATAACGCTGGGCGAAATCAACCCCTTCAGTGCCAACTACAGCAATGCCAGGCTGAAAGCCGAATACCAGCCGGGCCAGCTGATTATGGCCGGAGCTCCCTGCCACAGTGAAGGCGCTTTGTTGACCATCAACTGCCACTCTTACGACTTTTCTGACTTTGCCAAAATCGTCTTCTTGAGCGAGACCGATTACAAGGCCATCCGCAAGCAGGCATACGGCATCTGAAAACCATGAACCGATAAACGGAAGAAACAAAACAGACAATCGATTATGAAGAAGTTAGGATTTGCAGCACTGGCGTTGCTGCTGGCAGCCTGCGGCGGACAGAAAGGAGTCGAGCAGACAGGCAAGGGAGACTTGAAGGGAAATGTACACACGGTGCAGACACTGATTTATAATGCCCGACAGGAAGGTGAACAAGTGGTGAAGGACGGCAAGCCCGACCCCTACAGAGAGGTAGACGCTTTCCCGGCCGAGGACAAGCGCATCTACAACCGCAGCGGCCAGCTGGATTCGGTGGTAGCCATTGTCGACGGCATGAAGTATGTCACCGTCTACGCCTACCAGGCCGACGGCGTGAAGAACGGTGAGAAGGTATTCCAGGACGGCACTCTGCTGACCGACCGCCAGTTTCTCTATCAGGACGGCAAGCTGGTGAACACCGTGGAAGACATGTACATTAACGGCGAGAAGACCATTAACGAATATCCCGTTGACCTCGCCAAGGTGAAGGAGGAAGACGGCAAACTGGTGGAATATGGCGAGACGGACCGCGACTACGTGATAAAGGACCACGAGGGACGGGTGCTGAAAGAGTCGTCGTACAGCGAAATGGACGACTACCAGACGGTGAAAGAGTATACCTATGACGCTCAAGGACTGCTCACCACCCTGATACAGGACGATGAGTTCCGCTTCACCTACACCTACTCCGACCTGGACGAGCAGGGCAACTGGACCCGCCTGGTCATCTACATGAACGATGCACCCTACGGCATTGTGGAGCGTAACATTACCTATTATTAACTCAAGTTTCGCAAGTGCAAAACTTCCAGGAACGTATTATATGCAAAACTTAAATTATTAATAGTAAGACAGTCAAATGAAGTAAAGTATGAGAGGTCTTATATTCAACCTGGTGGCAACGGCAGTCTCAGTGCTGCTGTTTGCCGCCGTTGGCTTTTATGTATACAGCAAGAATATGCCTCCCGGCCCCGAAAACATCTACAAGGTGGGCGAGCAGGGAGTGACGGTATTTGACAAACCTTTTGGCAACGAACAGGACAGGCTGGCTGCGGGCGACTATGTGTATGTGATGAAGGTGGAAGGCGACTGGGCCGTAAAGAGCATGGGCAGCCGGAAGCCCCGCGGCTACATGAACCTGGCGCGCCTGCAACCGGTAGACAGCGTAGGGTTGCAAGCGTTCCTGCGCGACTCCTTCCCCGAGGGAAGCGCCTCGCATGTGGCCTTGAAGTCATTCCGCGCCGTGCAGAAGTCGAGCCAGGACTACCGCATGATAGTGGACGGCTGGCGTGCCGGCCAGAAGTCCATCTTCTTCTTCTGGGTGCCCATGGGCTACATGCTGCTGTTGTTTGTGTTTTTTTATCCGGCCTTCTTCTTTGGCGAAGAGATGAGCGACTTTTGCATCCGGGCCTCCAGTTTCACCATCTACCTGCTCACGGTGCTGAGCCTGTGGTATGTTTTTACGCTGGGCAGCAACCCCTTCTGGTTTGTCACCGACCAGTCTTTCTACTACGCCGCGCCCAGTGTGCTGGTGCTGATATTCCTCATTACGGCCATTCTGGTGATGTTCAACGTTACTTTGGCCAACATGGCCCGTGCCAATGGCGTGAGCTACCGCTGGCGCTACACGCTGGTGGGCTTTGCGGTAGGTTTTGGACTGGTTTGGGCTTGCAACTGGGCTTCGAGCAAGGTGCTTGAGTCTGAACAGATGACATCGGCCTGGTATCTGGGCTCGATAGGAGCGTTGTTTGTGCTGTGCAGTGTGGGGCCGCAGACGTATTTCTTCCTCAAGGGGTCGAGACATGTCTATGCCATTGTGCCCTTCTACCTGATAGGGCTGATACTGGCCACGGTGTCGCTGATAGGTGTGCTGATACTGGCCGTGCTCTATGCCGCCTCGCGCGTCAATGTGGGCAGCAGCAAGTACACGCCCAACTGCGGACATTATACTTCTTCGGGCCATTGCAGCTATGCCCACGGCCTGCACGAATGCCCTTACAAAGAAAACTCAATGGGTTCCTGCCCCTACGGCAAGTGCTGACGGGCGGGCACCGATATTGGATTGACAACTAAAAAGAGAGAATGCTATGAAACATCTTGTGAAGTTTGCTTATTGCTTGTTGTTCAGCCTGCTGGCCGTGGCCTGCAAGCAGGCTGACGCAGAGTCCGATGTAATGGAAATGCCATCGCTGACCTTATATTCGGAGGAAAATATGGTGGCCGAAGCCACTCAAGGCTCAGTCTACATCCGGTTTGTAGCCTCGGCCGACTGGACAGTCACGGTGCCCACGGAAGCGATGGGCTGGTGCATGCCCGCGGCCTACAACGGTTCGCCGGGCGAGAGGGAGCTGGAAGTGGTGCTGGCCCGTAACGACCAGGACCGCGAGCGTAACGCCCGCATCACCATCAGCTGCGGCAAGGAGGCGCTGTCGGTATTCATCGTGCAGAAGCAGGAGAACTCGCTGACCGTCTCTGCCGACCGTTTTGAAGTAAAGCCCGAGGGCGGCATCATTGCCATAGAGGTGAGGGCTAACGTGGACTATGCCTGGGAAATGGAGTATGGCATGAGCGACTGGGTGGCGCAGGTGGACGAGGCTGAAGCACAGCGCACAGGCGTGCAGACCCGCTATGCCGTTACCCGTGCCCTGACGACGGAGACCCTTTACTTCCGCGTACAGCCCAACGACCGTGACCTCATCCGCACGGGCAGCATCGTCTTCTATGCCCCCGACAAGACCGGGCCAGACGGCTTGCCACTGGAGGAAGTGGTGAACATCTACCAGCACGAGAAGAGCATCCTTCTGCTCGAAGAATCGGAAGCCAGCATATCGGACAGAGGAGGCCAGCTGTGGGTGGACATCAGCAGCAACGTGGACTTTGACGTGCAGCTACCCGCCGAAGGGTGGATTCAGCGCGACGCCTCTACCCGGATTGCTTCCAGCCATACGCTCTGCTTCACCGTGCAGCCCAACGACACCTATGACGTCCGCGAGGCCGACATCGTGTTCTTTCAAAAGGATAATCCCGACTTGGCCGATACGCTGCACGTAGTACAGGCCCAGAACGAAGCCGTGATTCTGGGAAGCGATGTCCTCGAAGTGGCGCAGGAAGGCGGCGTGGTAGAGGTGCTGGTAAAGTCGAATGTGGATGTTGAGCTTTATATATTCGACGGTTACGCCGACTGGCTGAAGCAAGTGGACACCAAGTTGCAGACCCGTGCCCTGACCGAAAACCGCTTTTACCTGGAGGTGGCGCCCAATCCTTATTACGACGAACGCAAGGGTTCTGTCCTTGTACGCGGCAACGGCGAGAGCTATCATCAGCAGGAGCTGAAGATAGTGCAGGGACAGCGGCGGCATTTGGAGATGAACTCCGATACGCTGGTAGTGGAGCCTGAAGGCGAAGAACTGTATCTATCCTTCAGGACCAGCGTGGACTATGAAGTGGAGCTGACTGCCGACTGGCTGCATCTGCCCCAGACCCGTGGTTTGGACAGCAGAGGCATCAGCGTGACGGTAGACCCCTATACCGACGTCAACCAGCCTTTGCGTCAGGCGCTGATCATTGTGAAGGACACGAAGTCGGCACTGGCCGATACGACCGTCATCAGGCAGAAACCGCTGCTGCACGGTGTCTATAACGTAGACCCGGCCGGAACGTTGCCCGACATGGTGCCCGAAGACCAGAAACTGGAGATGCGCGCCCTGAAAGTGTCGGGTAAAATCAACGGTACGGACATTCACCTCATTCGTGAAATGTCGGGTGGCGGCGATAACGGAAAGAGAACCGGAGGCAAGGTTACGTCGCTTGACCTGTCGGGTGCCGAGATTGTGGGCGGTGGCGAAGCCTACTACGGCAGGTGGGGCTCGGGTGCCGTGATTCCTACGCCGGGCACCTACTGGTACACCTGCGACAACGGCATGTACACCGACCGTCCTAACGGCTGGACCGAGAACTACTACAGCGAAGGCGTCGGCGCTTATATGTTCTACCTTTGCAAGCTGACCACTCTTGTCCTGCCCGACAATATCAGACGCATTGGCGAGTCGTCCTTTAGGAGTTGCAAGATAGAGCGGCTCACCCTGCCCGCCACAGTGACCACCATAGGCAAGGAAGCCTTTGTCTACAGTTCGCTGCAGGTGCTGCATGTCAAGGCGCAGGTTCCGCCACAGCTGGAAGCCGATGCGCTGAAGGTGGACGGAACGCTCACTGTCTATGTCCCCTCCGAGTCTGTTGACGACTACAAGACGGCCGAAGGCTGGAAAGACCTTACCATCCTGAGCGAGAGCGCACTTGACTGAGAAGAGTGTGTGCAAGTGAAAAATAATCTATCTGGTTCTTCTCCTGCAAGAAGGAGGAGGGCTCAAAATGAAAAAGCACTAACATTTTGTCATTCTGAACGAAGTGAAGAATCTTGAAATCAACTGTCTGAGTATTAAGATCCTTCACTACGTTCAGGATGACATTATATTTTTGATTATACTTTTCTATTTTGAGTCTCATTCTGATGTATCTTTAGACTGCCGGCGTGATGGGAGTTGATTCCTGCCACGTCGGCAGTCTACTGTTATCACGTTAGCAGTGTACTGTTATCGCGTTAGCAGTGTACTGTTATCGCGTTAGCAGTGTACTGTTATCGCGTTAGCAGTGTACTCCCATCACGTTAGCAGTGTACTCCTATCACGCTGGCAGTGTACTCCTTTCGGAGCAGGGTTGAGCGCATGGAGGCATGGTGGTGACAGAAAAAAGGAAGCGCGGATTGCGCAGACATGTGGCGAACCGTTCTTTTTGATTCTCCCGTTTTGTCTAACGCAATTCGCGCTTCGGTTTTATTTTTCGGTTGATATCCGTTTCAGACCTTAGGTCCTGTACGTGGCCTTATTCGCCTTTCAGTTCCCAACCCAGTGCACTGGCACCCAGTACGGCTGCGTCGGCGTCTTTCAGTTCAGACATCAACAGTTTGGTCTTGCCTTTGTAGATGGTCAGGATGTTTTCATCGATGGCCTTCTGGATGGGCTTGAAGATGTATTCGCCCGACTTGGCCAGACCGCCGAAGAGGATGATGGCTTCGGGGCTTGAGAAAGCGATGAAGTCGGCCAAAGCTTCGCCCAGGATGTTTCCTGTGAAGTCGAAGATGTCCTTAGCCAGCTGGTCGCCCTTCACGGCTGCGTCATATACATCTTTAGAAGTGATGTTTTCTGCCGGAATAGAACGCAGGAGGCTGGGCTCGGTGCGTGCAGCCAGGAATTCGCGTGCCGTGCGTGCTACGCCGGTAGCCGAGCAGTAAGTTTCCAAGCAGCCGCGTCGTCCGCATCCGCATACACGTCCGTTTTCGCGTCTCATGATGACATGGCCCAGCTCGCCGGCAAATCCGTCGTGGCCATACACCATTTGTCCGTTGATGACGATACCGCTACCGACACCCGTACCCAGTGTAATCATGATGAAGTCCTTCATGCCGCGGGCAGCACCGTAGGTCATTTCGCCGATGGCGGCTGCGTTGGCGTCGTTGGTCAGTGCGGTAGGTATTCCCAGGCGTTCTTCAAACATGGCAGCCAGGGGTATGATTCCCTTCCAGGGGAGGTTGGGGGCAAATTCTATGGTGCCGCTGTAGTAGTTTCCATTGGGCGCTCCGATGCCAATACCTTTTATCTTTTCAGCACCGCCGTTTGCATTAATCAGGGGAAGCAGGTTCTTGCATACTTCGTCTACATAGTCCTCTGCTTTTTCGTAGGCTCCAGTCTTGATAGAGCTGCTTGCAATGATGGTACCACGTGCATCTACAATTCCAAATACGGTGTTTGTGCCGCCAATGTCTATGCCCACTACGTAGGGCTTTTCCATGTTCGTATTCATGATATTCTTTTGGTTTTAAAGGATTAATTATAACAATTTGCTACAAAAGTCCTAAAGAAAAACGACATTGCAAAATCTTTTATAAAAAAAGTTCTCCGGCTTTGCAACTTTTGCATGGTGTCGTGCGTCTAATAGGGGAAAAAACAGGGAAAAGAAGCATTGAGAACAAACTTATAAAATAAAAAACGCTGTGATTTTACTAAAGGATATCAACAAAACTTATAATAACGGGGCCCCGCTGCATGTGCTCAAAGGGGTGAATCTGCACATTGAGAAAGGCGAGTTCGTATCCATCATGGGTGCATCGGGCTCGGGAAAATCCACGTTGCTCAATATCTTGGGCATACTCGACAACTACGATACGGGCGAATACTACCTGAACGGAACGTTGATAAAGAATCTGAGCGAGAGCCGGGCAGCCGAGTTTCGCAACCGCATGATAGGTTTCATCTTCCAGTCGTTCAACCTTATTTCTTTCAAGAACGCCGTGGAGAACGTGGCCCTGCCGCTGTTCTATCAGGGAGTGGGACGCCGCAAGCGCAATGCACTGGCATTGGAGTACCTCGACAGGCTGGGGCTGAAGGACTGGGCCATGCACATGCCCAACGAAATGTCGGGCGGACAGAAGCAGCGTGTGGCCATAGCGCGTGCCCTCATCACGAAGCCGCAAATCATACTGGCCGACGAACCCACCGGCGCGCTCGACAGTAAGACGTCCGTCGAGGTGATGCAGATTCTGAAAGACCTGCACCAGACGGGTATGACCATTGTCGTCGTGACCCACGAGAGCGGTGTGGCCAACCAGACCGACAAGATTATACACATCAAGGACGGCGTGATAGGCAGCATCGAGGAGAACCTGAACCACGACGCTTCGCCCTTCGGACGGAATGGATTTATGAAATAACCCTCAACTCTCAATTCTCAACTTTCAACTCTCAACTCTCATGATTGACCTTTGGCAAGAAATATACGGCACCCTGCAGCGCAACAAGCTGCGCACCTTCCTCACCGGGTTTGCCGTGGCATGGGGCATCTTCATGCTCATCGTGTTGCTGGGGGCAGGCAACGGACTGATTCATGCCTTCGAGCAGAACTCGTCGGAGCGCGCCCTCAATTCCATACGCATCTTTCCGGGCTGGACCACAAAGTCCTACGACGGACTGAAGGAAGGCCGCCGCATAGAGCTGGACAACCGCGACCTGGCTGATACGGAAACACAGTTTCCCGAGAACATCAGCAGCGTGGGCGCCACGGTCAGACAGAGCGGGCTCACCATCAGCTTCGGCAAGGAGTACGTCAACCTGTCTCTGCTGGGCGTACATCCCAACTATACGGAAATAGAACCGGTGAAGACGGCCGAGGGCCGCTTCATCAACGTCACCGACCTGAAGGAGCGGCGCAAGGTCATTGTGCTCCACCGCAAGTCGGCCGACATCCTCTTTGGCAAGACGCATACTAATCCGCTGGGACAGTTTGTCAATGCCAGCGGCGTGGCCTATCAGGTGGTGGGGCTCTATGAAGACCAGGGCAATGCCGAGCCCAGCGAGGCCTACATACCTTTCAGTACCTTGCAGACCATCTACAACAAAGGAAACAAGCTGAACAACATATTGTTGACTACCCAGGGACTGACCTCCATCGAGAGCAACGAGGCCTTTGAGGAGGACTTCCGCCGGGTCATCGGTGCCAACCACCGCTTCTCGCCCGACGACAGCGGAGCCATCTGGATATGGAACCGCTTCACCGACTACCTGCGCACCATGAATGCCATGGGCATCTTGCGCACGGCCATCTGGGTGATAGGCATCTTTACGCTGCTGAGCGGCATTGTGGGCGTCAGCAACATCATGCTCATCACCGTGCGCGAGCGGACACACGAGTTTGGCATCCGCAAGGCGTTGGGCGCCAAGCCCAGCTCCATCCTGTGGCTCATCATCATCGAGAGTGTCACCATCACCACCCTGTTTGGCTACATCGGCATGGTGGCGGGCATTGGCGTGACGGAGTGGATGGACAGCACCTTCGGCAGTCAGACGATGGATGCCGGCATGTTTCAGGCCAAGATGTTCAGCGACCCCACGGTGGACCTGCGCATAGCCATACAGGCCACGCTCACGCTGGTGGTGGCAGGCACGCTGGCTGGTTTCTTCCCAGCCCGCAAGGCTACCAAGATTAAACCTATCGAAGCCTTGAGGGCCGATTGATTCCTTAGCTAAACACGAAATTATGAGAATAGATAAAGACACTTGTGAGGAAATCCTCATCACCATTACCCGCAACAAGACGCGCAGCCTGCTGACGGCCTTCGGCGTCTTCTGGGGCATCTTCATGCTTGTGGCCCTCATGGGTGGCGGACAGGGCATGGAGCAGGAGCTGCGCAAGCAGTTCGAAGGTTTTGCTACCAACTCGGGCTTCATCTTTGCCCAGCAGACGGGCGAGGCCTACAAAGGCTTCAGAAAGGGCAGAACCTGGTACCTGGAGATGGCCGACGTGGAGCGCATTGGCAAGCTCGACAAGATAGAAATCTCCACACCCTCCGTGGCCAAGTGGGGCAAGACGGCCATCTATGAGGGAAACAAATACACCTGTAGCGTCAAGGGCCTGTATCCCGACTACGAGCAGATAGAACATCAGGAAATGGCTTACGGCCGCTTCATCAACGACGTCGACATTCGCGAGGCGCGCAAGGTCTGTGTCATTGGCAAACGCGTGTACGAAAGTCTGTTCAAGGCCGGCGAGGACCCTTGCGGCAAGTACGTGCAGGTCGACAGCATCTACTACCGTGTGGTGGGTATGTGCTCGTCCGAGGGCAATGTCAACATTCAGGGGCAGGCCTCCGAGGCTGTAACCCTGCCTTATACCACCATGCAGAAGATGTACAACCTGGGCAACACCGTCGAACTGGTGTGCTTCACCATGAAGCCCGGCGTCAAGGTGAAGGACGTGGAAGACGAGCTGATGCAGACCGTCAAGAAGGCCCACTACATATCGCCCGACGACAAGCAGGCGGTCATGATGCTGAACGTGGAGGCCATGTTCTCCATGATGGACAGCCTGATGGCCGGTGTGCGCATCCTCATCTGGATGGTCGGTCTGGGCACTTTGCTGGCCGGCGCCATCGGTGTGTCCAACATCATGATGGTCACCGTGCGCGAGCGTACCACCGAGATTGGCATCCGCCGGGCCATCGGAGCCCGTCCGCGCGACATCCTGCAGCAGATACTGTCCGAGAGTATGGTGCTGACCACCGTGGCCGGCATGGGAGGCATCTCGTTGGCGGTGCTGGTGCTGCAGGTACTGGAGGCGGCCGCCAATCCGCAGGGTGTGATTGAGACGCACTATCAGGTCAGCTTCGGCATGGCCATCGGCACGTGCGTGCTGCTTATCGTGCTGGGCATGCTGGCCGGACTGGCTCCTGCCTACCGCGCCATGGCCATCAAGCCGATAGAGGCCATTCGCGACGAATAAGCGGGCTATGTACCTCTTCCTGTCTGCTGCACGGAGAGCCGGTTCGTGGCGTGTCGCCGGTTGGCAGGGAGCATCAAAGAAGCATCAAAAAAAAGAGTAGGAATAAAACATAAGCAAGCAGAGCATAAGAAATAACAATAATACTATAAGAAAAATGAAAGCAAAAAAGATTCTGAAAACCGCGTTGCTGGTTGTTGTGGCCGGCATCTTCATTTGGACTTTCGTGTTCCTCTACCAGAAGTCACAGCCCGAAGTCACCGTGTACGAGACTGTCCGTCCCGAAACGGCCGACTTGGAGAAGACTACCGTTGTCACCGGAAAGATTGAGCCGCGCGACGAAGTCCTTATCAAACCCCAGATTTCGGGCATCATCGACGAAGTCTATAAGGAAGCCGGACAGATGGTGAAGAAAGGGGAGGTGATAGCCAAGGTAAAGGTCATTCCCGAACTGGGTTCGCTCAACTCAGCCGAGAGCCGGCTGCGTCTGGCCGAGATAAACGGACGCCAGGCCGAGACCGACTTTGCCCGCCTGGAGAAGCTCTACAAGGACAAGCTTATCAGTGCCGAGGAATATGAGAAGGGCGAAGTGACCGTGAAGCAGGCCCGCGAGGAACTGCAGGCGGCTACCGACAACCTGCAAATCGTGAAGGAAGGTATTACGAAGAACAGCGCTTCCTTCTCCAGCACCCTGATACGTTCCACCATCGACGGACTGATACTCGACGTGCCCATCAAGGTGGGTAACTCCGTCATCATGAGCAATACCTTCAACGACGGTACCACCATTGCCACCGTGGCCGACATGAGCGACCTCATCTTCCGTGGCAACATCGACGAGACCGAGGTGGGCCGCGTCAGCGAGGGCATGCCGGTCAAGATTACCATCGGTGCCTTGCAAGACCTCACCTTCCAGGCCAATCTGGAGTATATCGCCCCCAAGGCTACCGAGGAAAACGGTGCCAATCAGTTCGAAATCAAGGCAGCTGTCAACGTGCCCGACACGGTGGTCATCCGTTCCGGCTATTCGGCCAACGGCGAAATCGTGCTCGAACGTGCCAAGCAGGCACTGGCCATTCCCGAAGGCTGCGTAGAGTTCAAGGACGACTCCACCTTTGTCTATGTCCTGACCGACAGCATTCCCCTGCAGCAGTTTGAGCGCCGTGTCGTGAAGACGGGCATGAGCGACGGCATCAAGATTGCCATCGTCAGCGGCCTGGACGGCAAGGAACTGGTAAGGGCAGCGCAGAAGACGGAAGAATGATGACTGTCACATACTGACATGAACTTGATTTAAACCTCTGTTTTAATATCCTTTTAGAAGTTTAGGAAGTTATCACTTCGCTGCGCTTAGTAAGAAGTTGAAGCCAATACATTGTAAACCAAATGCTTTCTATTGGCCTTAAACTCCTTAGCCCGCTCCAAGGCGGGCGATAACTTCTTCTAACTTCTTTAACTCCCTCAAGTCTCGCACTTGCGAAACTTGAAAACATAATCACATATTCTGAAACGAATCATGAACAAGAGAACCTCAATCATAGCAGCCCTGTGCTGCCTTGCGTGCCTGTCTGTACAGGCGCAGCAGACCTGGAGCCTGAAGCAGTGCATTGACTATGCCGTAGAGCACAACGTCAGCATCAAGCAGGCGGCCAACTCCGTAGAGCAGAATGCCGTGGAAGTGAACACCGCCAAGTGGGCACGCCTGCCGAGCCTGAGCGGTAGCGCCGGTCAGGGCTGGAGCTGGGGACGTACGCAGACAGCCGTCAAGGACGAGGAGTCGGGCGACTATTCTACCGTCTACGTCAACTCCAACAGCAACAACACCAGCATGTCGCTCAACGCCAGTGTGCCCCTCTTCACGGGTATGGAGCTGCCCAGCCAGTATGCCTTGAGCAAGCTGAACCTGAAAGCCGCCATGGCCGACCTGGGCAAGGCCAAGGAAGACTTGGCCATCAACATCGCCTCTTCTTACCTGCAAGCCCTCTTCTGTCAGGAGCTCTACCAGGTGTCTTTGGGACAGGTGCAGCTCAGCAAGGAGCAGTGCCAGCGCATTGAGCGTCTGGCCGAGTTGGGCAAAGCTTCGCTGGCCGAGGTGGCCGAGGCCAAGGCCCGTGTGGCACAGGACGAACTTAGCTCCGTGCAGGCTCGCAACGACCATCGGTTGGCCTTGCTCAACCTGAGCCAGCTCATCGAACTGGATACTCCCGAAGGCTTCCAGCTGGAGACGCCACAGGTAGACATTGAGCTGCGTCCCCTGTACAATCCCGACGAAATATTCCAGACGGCCCTCAACGAGAAGTCGTCCATACAGGCCGCACAGTACCGTTTGGAAGGCAGCAAGTATAGCATCAAGCTGGCACAGAGTGGCTTCTATCCACGTCTTAACCTGAATGGAAGTCTGGGCACCAGCTACTATTCTACCATCAACCGCACTTTCCGTCAGCAGATGGGCGACAACTTCAGCAAATATGTAGGGCTGAGCCTGAGCGTTCCCCTGTTCAACCGCTTTGAGACGCGCAACCGCGTGCGCACCGCCCGCCTCCAGCGCGAGAACTACGCCCTCCTGCTCGAAGATGCCCGCAAGACCCTATACAAGGAGATACAGCAGGCCTGGTACAACGCCACTGCGGCCGAGTCGAAGTTCACCAGCAGCAACGCCGCCGCCGAGGCCAGTGCCGAAGCCTTCAGGCTGACCAACGAGAAGTACAACAACGGACAGGCCACCGCCGTGGAGTATAACGAAGCCAAGCAGAACCTTCTGAAAGCCCAAAGTGACGAGCTACAGGCCAAGTACGATTACCTGTTCCGCACAAAGATACTCGACTTCTACGCCGGACTTCCCATTGAATAAGTGGTAAGTGATAAGTGATAAATGGTAAATGATTAATAGTTAATCTTTATTGCCATTTACCACTTATCATTCATCATTAACCATTCACCATTAACCATTCCCCCCATGCCGCTTCTCCTCTCCATCGTCATTCCCTTTTACGGCAGTGCCTCCGTTCCTTTGCTCCAGCAGTGTCTCCATTCCATACGCACTCAGCAGGCACAGGAGGGGACTGACTATGAAATCCTGCTGGCCGACACGCCCCGCCTGACCACCGGCGATGCGCGCAACCGTGGCATGGAGCGTGCCTGGGGCGAATACATCTTCTTTGTCGATGCCGACGACCTGCTGCTGCCCGGCGCACTGGCTCCCTGTCTGGACTTGCTCAGGCAGGAGCGACCCGATGTGTTGAAGTTCGGCAGCCTTCCCTTCCGGCAGGGGCAATCCCTTCCGGCTGCGTCCGGCGGCCAACCCTCGGTGCAGGCGCGCTATCCTTCGGGAGCTGACTACATGCTGCATCACAATTTCACCGGCACCGTCTGGAACCACTTCTACCGTCGCCGCTTCCTCATTGACGCCGGCCTCCGCTTCCCCGACACCAGCCACTTCGATGACGAGGCCTTCGTCGCCCTGGCCTATTGCCATGCCGGGCCGATGGTGCAGACCGCCTGGCCGCTCTATGCTTATCGCCAGATGTCGGCATCAGTCAGCCGGGTGACCGACCCCGAAGACCGCCGTCGCCGCATCGACGCCTTTGCCGACCTCCTTCGCCTGCTGTCCTCCCATTGGGAATCTCTGCCCGCCGGCTTGCGTCGCGATGCCCTGGAGCGTCGCCTTCATTTCCTTACTATTGATTATCTGCGACAAATGCGCCGCCTCCGCTGCCCATTGTCCGATGTCCGTCTGCGCCTGCGCCGTCTGCACTCTTGCGGTCTGTTGCCCCTGCCGACACGGAATTATGGGTGGAAATACCTGTTGGTACGATGGTTGACAAAGATGTTGTAGAATTCTGTATTCAGGTTTTGTCTATTGTTATCGTTAGTCCATTGCTGTCACGTCAGTAGTCTACTGCTATCGTGTTAGTAGTCCACTGCCATCGTGTTAGTAGTCCACTACTATCATGTTAGTAGTCCACTGCTATCACGTTAGGAGTTAACTGCTATCATGCTATCGATTATTTGGCTTGTGAAGTATCTTGTATGGAGATATAAAAAAGGGAAGCTACCTTTATCGGATAGCTCCCCTTTTTTATCATGAAATAAGAGGACGGTATTAACCGTTTGCTCTTTTTTCTTTGATTCTGGCTTTCTTGCCTGTAAGACCACGCAGGTAGTACAGCTTGGCGCGGCGTACTTTACCAATCTTGTTCACTTCGATGCTGTCGATAGCCGGTGATTCGATGGGGAAGATACGTTCTACACCTACTGTGCCCGACATCTTGCGAACGGTGAAACGTTTCTTTTCGCCGTGGCCTGAAATCTTGATAACAACGCCGCGATAGAGCTGAACGCGTTCCTTGTTACCTTCTACGATACGATATGCTACTGTTACAGTGTCGCCGGCTTTGAAGCTGGGGTGCTGCTTGCCTGTAGCAAATGCTTCTTCTGCAATTTTAATTAAATCCATTGTTTTATTATTAAATTGTTATCGTTACCTACGCAACATACCAGGCTTCTCACTTACGGTCCTGACAGCGATTGCGCGAAAGCGGTTGCAAAGGAACGAATTATTTGTCAGATAGCCAAATGTTTCGGCGTGTTTCTTGCCGTCGGGGCAGGTGTTTTTTGTGTTGATGTCGGGGGCGGGGTGTGGAAAATGTTTGTTTGGGTGCTTGATTTAATAAAGATGGATGTTGATGTTTTTTAAGAGAAAGGCTATATTTGCGTCGGTTTGAATCGCAGTTAGGAAGTAAACAATAAGAAAAAAGATATGAAGAGACTTATCTGGATGGTGCTGTCGTGTTGGATGGCACTGGAAGAGGTGTCGGCACAGACGGTCGACCTGATTTCGGAGCCCGACGGCCGTTGCCGTCAGTGGGTAGACTCGGTGATGGCGCGCTTGACGCCGGCCGAGAAAGTGGGGCAGCTGCTGGTGGCTACCTTTCCGGCGCGTGCCGACAAGGCTACGAAGCGCGCGGTGAAGGAGACTGTGAAGCGGCTGCAAGTGGGTGGACTGTTGTTTTCGGAGGGTTCGCCTGAGGAGCAGGCCATGCTGACCAACGAGGCGCAACGGCAGGCCAAGGTGCCGCTAATGGTTACGTTCGACGGCGAGTGGGGATTGTCCATGCGCCTGACCGACGTGCCCGACTTTCCGAAGAACGCAGCGCTGGGCTGCATCACCGACAATTCGCTTATCGAGGCATACGGACGTGAGGTGGCGCGCGAGTTTCGCGAGTTGGGTGTGCAGGTCAACTTCGCCCCTGTGGCCGATGTCAGCACCAATCCTTCCAATCCGGTCATTCATGTGCGTTCGTTCGGCGAGGATGCCGCACAGGTGGCCGACAAGGTAGAGGCATACGTGCGTGGATTGCAGCAGGGCGGCGTGATGGCGGTGGGCAAGCACTTCCCCGGTCATGGCGACACGGACGTGGATTCGCACAAGGGACTGCCCGTGGTGCGCCATTCTCGTCAGCGGCTGGACAGTGTGGAACTGTTGCCGTTCCGTCGGCTGGTGGAGGCTGGCTGCGGAGGCATGATGGTGGGGCACTTGCAGGTGCCTGCGCTGGAGGCCGACAGTTTGTTGCCCGCGTCGTTGTCGGGGCGGGTGATAGACGGACTGCTGAAACTGGAGATGGGCTTCCGGGGGCTGGTGTTCAGCGATGCGCTTGACATGCGCGGCGTTTCGTTTGCTGAGCGGTTGTACGTCAAGGCATTGAAGGCCGGCAACGACCTGTTGCTGGTGCAGGCCGACGCACGCGGAGCCATGAAGGAGTTGCAGGAAGCGCTGGCCGACGGCGAGTTGACTGAGGCGGAGGTGGAGGCTAAGTGCCGACGTGTGCTGGCTGCCAAGTACAGGCTGGGACTGCGGTGGCAGCATCCCAAACTGGTAGCCAGCGGCATGAGTTTCCGCATCCGCACGCAGGAAGCACAGGAACTGGCCGACCGGCTGCACCGCGAGTCGGTGACGGTGCTGGGCAACCGCTTTGGCGTGTTACCCCTGACGTTGCCGCCCGCAGGTTCGCCCGCCTCGCAAGACAAGGAGGCACCCGCGGCCTTTGCGCTGCTCAGCCTGGGCGATGCCGGTGCCGACAGTGTGTTTGTGGCCGAGCTGAAGCGGTTGTCGGCAGTGCCTGTCGACTGTTATTATCTGTCCAGGCAGGCATCCGATGCCGAGCGCGCTGAACTGATGCGCAAGCTGTCCGCCTATCAGCGCGTTGTTGTCAGTGTGTCGGGTCGTGAGAGTGACATGCTGGCATACGCCGAGTTTCTGCTGGGGCTGGAGCTGCCGGCACCGGTGGTCTATGCGTTCTTTGCGCCCTATCGTTGTGCGCAGTTGCTCGACAGGGCGTTGTGGAAGGCCGGTGCGGTAGTGCTGGGACACTCAGGGGCTGCGGTGGTGCAGAAGCATGTTGCCGCCGTGCTGTTGGCAAAGGCCGATGCACACGGCCGTCTGGCCATGAGCATCGGGCGGTACTATCCGGTAGGGGCGGGAACCGACATCGTGGCTGGGCAGGCTCCCGGCCGGTTGGTGCCCGAGGACTACGGCATGCGTTCGTACGAACTGGAGGGCATTGACCGCCTAGCCTTGGCGGGCAGGAAGGCAGGCGCCTATCCAGGCTGTCGCATCCTGGTGCTGAAGGATGGCATCACCGTCTACGACGCCGGCTTCGGCACGCATACATACACGGATACGTTATCGGTGAAGCCCGACGACCTCTTCGACCTGGGCGCATTGACCAACACGTCGGCCACGCTGCTGGCGGTGATGAAGCTGTACGACAGCGGACGGCTGAAGCTGGACGACAAGGTATCGAAATACGTGCCCGTGCTGCGTAGTGGCAGCAAGCGCAACATCACGGTGCGCGAACTGCTGCTGCACGAAAGCGGGCTGACGTCGCACATCCGTGTCTACCTGGACGCCATCGACCCCAATTCGGTGCACGGGCCTTACTCGCAAAGCTGGGTAGACCAGTGGCACAAGACCAAAATCAGCGAACACAGCTATTTCTGCACCGACTTCTCTTATAAGAAAGGACTGGTGAGCAGCCGTAAGACCGGCACGCACACCCTGCAAATGGCCGACGGGCTGTGGATGAACCGCAGCTTCAAGCAGACCATCCTGCAACGCATTGCGCATACCGACCCTGAGGGGCGGCGCTACGTGTACAGCGACCTGGGCTTCCTGCTCCTTCAGCAGGTGGTGGAGGCGGTGGCCGGCATGCCGCTCGACCAATATGTGGACCGTGAGTTCTACCAGCCTATGAGACTGAAGCATACGCTCTTCCGTCCGCTGGAACGCTTCCAGAAGTCGGAAATCATGCCCACGGTTTGCAACGATTACTTCCGCCGTCAGGACCTCTGCGGCTACGTCTACGACGAGATGGCCGCTGCCATGGGCGGTGTGGCCGGAAATGCGGGACTTTTCTCCACGGCTGTCGACCTGGCACGCATTTATCAGATGCTGCTGAACGGCGGTGTGCTGGACGGCCGTCGTTATCTTTCGGCAGAGACTTGCCGTCTGTTCACTACCACGACGTCGACCTTCAGCCGTCGCGGGCTGGGCTTCGACCGACCTGACACGGCTATCGTGAAGCGCAGTCCCTGTGCGCCGTCGGCGCCGGCCAGCGTCTACGGACATACGGGCTTTACCGGCACGTGCGTATGGGTAGACCCCGATAACAAGCTGGTTTATGTCTTCCTGAGCAACAAGCTGTGCCCCAACGTGTGGAATACGAAGCTGGGCGACATGAACCTGCGGAGAGATATACAGGAGCATATTTACAGGAGTTTGTTTGATAATGGGGTTAATCAGCGGTAAGTGGTGAGTGGTAAGTGATGAGTATTCTTGTCCCCTTGTCAACTCGTTCCCTTGTTAACTTGTCAACTAAAAAAATATATATTATGAATTACATGCGAAGATTGTTATTGTCGTTATTGATAGTGCTGAGCGGCGGACAGATGGCATCTGATGCCCGGTTCTGCCAACTGTTTGCCGAAACCTTGCCTCCGGTGGAGCCTGCTTTGGTGAAGCGGCTGGCCACCGACGAGCGGTGCAAGCAGTGGGTGGACTCGGTGATGAAAACCCTGACGCTGGAGGAACGCATCGGCCAGTTGTTCATCTACACCATTGCACCCCAGCAGACGCAGGCCAACCGCAACCTGCTGCGCAAGGTGGTGAGCGAATACAAGGTGGGCGGTCTGCTATTCTCGGGCGGACAGCTGAACAATCAGGTGGCGCTGACCAACGAGGCACAGCAGATGGCCGACGTGCCCCTGCTGATGACCTTCGACGGCGAGTGGGGACTGGCCATGCGCCTGAAGGGTACGCCCTCCTTCCCACGCAACATGGTGCTGGGTTGCATAGCCAACGACACGCTGCTCTACGAGTATGGACTGGAAGTAGCGCGCCAATGCCGCGAGCTGGGCGTGCAGGTCAACTTTGCCCCGGTGGCCGACGTCAATGTCAATCCGCGCAATCCGGTTATCAACACCCGCTCCTTCGGCGAAGACCCCGGAAACGTGGCTCGCAAGGTGCTGGCCTATGCCCGTGGGCTGGAAGACGGCGGTGTGCTGTCGGTGTGCAAGCACTTTCCCGGCCACGGCGATACGGACGTGGACTCGCACAAGGCCCTGCCCACGCTGCCCTTCAGCCGGGAGCGGCTGGACAGCATCGAACTCTATCCCTTCCGCCAGGCCATACGTGCCGGACTGGGCGGCATGATGGTGGGGCACCTGGAAGTGCCCGTGCTGGAGCCTGAGCAGGGACGGCCCTCGTCGCTCTCGGGCAACGTGATAGGCGGACTGCTGCGCGACGAGCTGAGCTTCCGCGGACTGGTGTTCACCGATGCATTGGCCATGAAGGGCGTCGGCCTGCCCGGCACGCTCTGCCTGCAAGCCCTGAAGGCGGGCAACGACCTGCTGCTGGTGCCGCGCCGCCTGCGCGAGGACATGGATGCCGTGTTGGATGGCGTGAAGCGGGGCGAGCTGACGGTTGCCGACATTGACGAGCACTGCCGCCGTGTGCTGACCTTCAAGTATGCGCTGGGCCTATCGCGCAAGCCGCATGTACGCCTCTCGGGACTCGACTCGCGGCTCAACACAGCCCGCACCCAAGATTTAATCAGGCGGCTCAACGTGGCCGCCGTCACCCTTGCCGCCAACCGGGCAGAGACGTTGCCGCTTGACACCACCATCCGCCAGGTGGCTGTCCTCAGTGTGGGCGACCGTGGTCAGATAGAGCCTTTCGTCAAAGAAATGTCCAAATACACCAGCCCTGTCGTCTTCAGCCTGCCCAAGAACGTCACTGCCGCGGCGCGCAACCAGCTGCTACAGTCGCTGAAGCCTTACAAGCGCATTGTGGTGTGCGTGGGCGAGCGCAAGCTGGCGCCTTACACTGAATTCTTTGCCGACTTTAAGGCCACGGCTCCTGTGACTTACATCTTCATGGCGTCGGCCAAGGAAGCCGGACAGTGGACTAAGGCATTGGATGCAGCCGGAGCGGTAGTAATGGCTCACTCGGACAACGACGACGTGCAGCGCCATGTGGCTCGCCTGCTCTATGGCAAGGCATCGGCCGACGGACGCCTGTCGGCCAGCGTGGGCGACCTCTATGCCGCCGGCACGGGCATTGACTTTGACGCCCGCACCCAGCCACGTTTCGTACCCGAGGAATACGGCATCAGCTCACGCTTCATCAGCCGCATCGACGAGATTGCCCGCGAGGGCATCAGCCAGGGAGCCTATCCGGGCTGCCAGATAGTGGTGATGAAGAACGGACGCGAACTTTACAACAAGGCCTTCGGCACTTGGACAGGCAAGGGCAAGAACGGAAAGAGCCGAGCCGTGACGAAGACCGACGTCTACGACCTGGCCTCGCTGACCAAGGTGACAGCCACCCTGCTGGCCGTGATGAAGCTCTACGACCAGGGACGCATCAGCCTGACCGACCGTGTGGCCGACTATCTGCCTTTCCTGCAGGATACCGACAAGCGGAACATCACCGTCAGACAACTGCTGCTGCACGAGTCGGGCCTGCCTTCCACCATTCTGTTCTATCGCGAAGCCATTGACGGCGACAGCTACGAAGGTTCCCTGTACAAGAATCAGCCCGACGCCAAACACAAGGTGCGCATAGCCCGCCGTCTGTGGGCCAATCCTGATTTCCGCTTCCACAGCGGACTGACGTCGTCCGTGCGCACGGCCGAACATACCCTGCAAGTGAGCGACAGCCTGTGGCTGCGCAGCTCGTTCAAGCAAGACTACCTGAAGAAAATAGCCGACGCCAAGCTGCGCGACCGCCGCTACCGCTACAGTTGCGTGGGCTTCATTGTGCTACAACAGCTGGTTGAGGCTCGCACGGGCATGTCGCTCGACGACTTCCTGCGCCGAGAGTTCTACGAACCGATGGGACTGCGCCGCACCGGCTACCTGCCCTTGCGCCACGGCATCGGCAAGGATGAGGTAGTGCCCTCGGCCGTCGACCCCTTCTTGCGCAAAGGCACCCTGCAAGGCTACGTGCACGACGAGTCGGCCGCTTTCCAAGGAGGCGTGTCGGGCAATGCCGGACTGTTCTCCAACGCCACCGAGGTGGCCCGCATCTTCCAGATGTTACTGAACGGTGGTACCTGGAACGGCAAGCGCTACCTGAGCCAGCAGACCTGCCGCGTGTTCACTACTACCGTGTCGCGCATCAGCCGTCGTGGACTGGGATTTGACAAGCCCGACCGTCAGTCGCCGGCCAAGAGCCTTTGCGCGCCGTCGGCTCCGGCCTCTGTCTACGGGCATACGGGCTTCACCGGTACCTGCGCCTGGGCAGACCCCGACAATCAGCTGGTCTATGTGTTCCTGTGTAACCGGCTTTATCCGGAGGTATGGAACAACAAACTGATGCATCTCGATATACGCACGCGCATCCAGGAAGAGCTGTACGAGGCATTACTGCACTGAGAAGGAGGTAGAAATGGCTGGTGATAAACAGCTGTGGCACTGCCTAGGATAGTAGTGTACTGCTAGCATGAAAGTAGTTAACTGCTAACGCGAGAGTAGTTAACTGCTATCGTGTAAAGAGTTAACTGCTAACGGATAAGGAGTCCACTGCTATCAAGCGGGTAGTGTATGCTTACTGCTGACACGAGAAGGCATAATTGCTGATATTGGAGCTTTCGTCCATAGTCGTCAGCACTCCGGACGGACATGCAAAAGAGGGTGAACCAAAAGTGGAACAGATGTTGCATCTGCCTTTGGTTTACCCTCTTCTATTGGAGTCGTATCGGAATTATTACTCGTTGTTTCTCAGATATTCTTCCCACTGTTCCTGTCCCAACGATATGGAAAATAGTTGTCTGATAGGGAAGAATATGCCCGTCACACTGCTTTCGAATTGTACGCTGGTAGTGGTGACGGTACTCGATACCGGTATTTCCAGATAACGTACGCGTTTGCGTATGCAACCGGCCTGGGCAGACAGGTAGTCGTCGTTATTGTCGGCATAATAAATGGCCGATATGACTCCTTCACTGTCATATTCTACTCCCCAGATGGTCATGGCATGTCCTATCCCTGAAGAATAGACGGCACTGAATCCGATGGCCTTACCATTGTCTAACGCGTCTTTTACTGTCTGGTTGAAGATTTCCTTGCTGTTTCCGGTAATACTTTTTCCGAGGTATTTGCCTTCTGGGAAAACATCTTTGAAGAAACCGTGGGGAGCATCCGGGTCTCTCTTGGCTTGTCCGTGCATGTCATCCCCGCTGATAAACCAGTTGATGGCTTTCTCGCCATATCCGGCATAGTTCATGAAAGCATTGGTGAAGAGTTGCATAATGTCACTCTCCTGTTTCTGCTTCCCGTTCAGGAAATTTTCAGAAGGGAATTGGGCCGAAGGGGCGTTGAACGTTTCTCCACGGCGTTCCAGTATCTTTTTGTAGCGTTCTATGTAGTCATGGTTCTGATTCATCCACCAGTGTAGCAGGTTGGAGGCTGAGGCCGCCCAACAGAGGTTTCCGTCGGCCAGGTCATAAGGATTTGTATTGCTTCCATCTACTTTGTTTACATCTGTCCAGCCATATTTCTCGTTGTAGGGCAGGTACCAGGCGGTTTCACTCTCGTTTTTCAGCCATTCGTTGTCGTTCGGAGGTGTGATACCTTTGACCCATTGTATGCGTGGTGAGCTTTCATTGGTTTGCGGAACGTCGAGGTTGAAAGTATAGTAGCGTCCGGCAGCCAAATCGGTGATTTTGTTTCCGTCGGCATCGCCCACAATGCTGCTGTCCATCCAGAATACATCGGTTCCGTTGATGCTGGCTGTCAGGTTTGTGCCTTTCAGACTGCGGGTGGGCAGTATGGGCAGGAAGGCTTTTACCGTAGTGTGCGGGGCTATCTTGAAGCCGTTGTCGCCCAGGGTGAGGGTAATGGATTCGGTCAGGGAACTTTCGTCGGGTGTAGCCGTAGTGGCTTCACTGCCAATGGCGTAGTGCGCGCGCGTATAGAAAACCTTGTCCGAGGCTTTCAACTGTACAGTGCTGGCACTGACGGTCTGGTCGCTTTCGTTCTTCAGACAGAATATCAGCAGGCCTGTCAACGGGCGGAATTGCAGGTTGACGAGCTGGGTTCCCTCAGAATGGTTCCAGACGGTCTGGGTGTACATGGCCCGATAGGCTTTCAGGTGCGTAGAGTTGTCGGGCGCAGACTGCACAATGCCTGTGGCCGGTATTTCGATGAGGGGATTCTTGTCTGTAGGGTTGTTGACACTGGGATAGAAGCCGGTGTAGTAGGCGTGGTCCATGGCAGGCCCGGTATAGCTGAAGCTGGCACTGCCGTTGCCTCCTTGGTCGGTGGTGAAGGTGCAGGCGCGCGCATCCTCTGCATCGTTGCCCATGTAGATGCTGACCTGGTCGCCCTGGTCCCAACGGAACGTATAGTTGGTCTCGTCGACGGAGGCACGCGTCTGTTCGGTTTGCGACTGGAAGGTATAGGTCACGTAGTCTTCCCGGCTGGGCTGAAACGGAGTGTCGTCGTTGCTGCACGATGTAGCTACGACTGCCAGCCATGTGCAGATGGCCGGCAGCAGTAAGTGGTATTTCTTCATGATGTTTTCTGTAATGGGTTGCAATGTCTGTTTAGTTTCTTACTTCTTGCTGCCTGATGTTCGGCAGAGGCAATCATCTTCTTCTGTACGAGCTGCGACCGTAACTTCTTCGGCCAAAATTGCCTCCCAGTATGTCATCGTTTCCACTAAGTGAACCGGCCATTACACTGTTTTCTGTTTCCATACTGATTACTTCAATTTGAGGCTTCACGTAAACGCTCTTTTTCTTTGGAGTAGAGTTTTTTTTCATGTTAAGTCTTTTTTCTTGTTCAATATCTTTGTTATCCTTACTGTATGTCGGGACTATGGCCCGGTTAAGTCTTTGCATTGAGGCATGCGTTCCGGTTTGGAGAACAACGCCGGCTGATGTTTGTTCGAGGGAAGATTCGAAAAAAAAGTTATAGCTTCTTGCTAAATCTTTAGGTGGGGCGTATTTCCGCTTGCCGTTTGCAATGGCCTGATGGTTGTTTAGTAGTTCAGCACCACCCTGTCGCCCAGACGCTTGGCCATGAGGCTCTGCACTTCGCGCAGTTCGCTGTAGCGCTTCATGATGGAGTTGCACTTCTCTTCGTCGCCAGCCACCTGTGGGTCTTGCAGGGCGTACATCATGTGTTTCAGCTCTTCGCTGACAATGGCGTACTTGAAATTAATCATCAGCGTGGGCACCAGTTCGTAGAGGCGTTCCTCGTCGGTCACTATCTTCTGGTTCTTGTAGTGGTACTTGCTCAGCTGGTAGCGGTCGCTTATCAGTTCGGTGCTCAGGGCACTGATGGCCGGGTCGGGATGGGCTAGGAAGTAGCGTTCGGCCACAAAGCCTTCTTTCCCCAGGTGTTCTACTGCTTCGGTCAGCATCTGCCGGTGCAGCGGATTGTGGAAGGCCAGGTCGTCTTCCTTCAGGTCGGCCACCACGTACTCTATGACGGTGACGGGCACCTCTTCGCCTGCTTCGTTGGTGACGTTGCACATCACTTTTTCGCCATACCTCACTACCATTTGCAGTATCAGCCGTTCGTACTTGTAGAATGTCTGTCCTTCTTTTCCTTCCTGGGGGATGTAGGACACGTAGTTGTCGGCAGGCATGGGTGGAATCATGTCGGGCGACAATGTTTCGGGCGGCAGTTCGCCGGTTGCTTCTACCGGAGGATAGTCGGCAGGCGGGTAGTCGGCCGGATAGTCGGGAGGCAGGGTCGGCGCACCGTTGTTGGCCGGGGGCGTTTGCTGGCCGTTGACACCAGGTATGGCTGCTGTTGGGTATGGCGACTCCTGAGGCTGGCTTTGCGTGTTGTAGGCGGTACGGCGACGTTCGCGTTCGCGCAGTTCTGCCTGTCGGATGGCTTCCTTTTCCCGGCGCTTGGCCACTTCGCTGACCAGCAGCTTGTCTTCCACGTGCAGCAGCTGTGCGCACTCCTTGATGTAGACGTCGCGCACGATGGCTTCGGGGATGACCGAGATGCTCTGCACGATGTTTCCTATCAGTTCGGCGCGCTTGATGGGGTCGCGTCCGGCATCTTCTAGCAGGAGGTTGGTCTTGAAGCGGATGAAGTCAGTTTCGTGCGATTCGATGTATTGTCTGAAGGTTTCCGAATTGTTCTTGCGGGCAAAGGAGTCGGGGTCGTCACCGTCGGGCAGGAGGCAGACCTTGATGTTCATGCCCTCTTCCAGCAGCATGTCGATACCTCGCAGAGAGGCCTTGATGCCGGCGCTGTCGCCGTCGTAGAGCACGGTGATGTTGTTGGTGAAACGGTGGATAAGCTTTATCTGCTGTGTGGTGAGCGCCGTTCCCGATGAGGCGACCACGTTCTCCACACCGCTCTGGTGCATGGAGATGACGTCGGTGTAGCCTTCCACCAGGTAGCAGCGGTCTTGTTTCACGATGGCCTGTTTGGCGAAATATATGCCGTAGAGCTCGTTGCTCTTGTGGTAGATGTCCGATTCGGGCGAGTTGACGTACTTTACCTTGACGCCTTTGGTGGCGCTGGCCAGCACGCGTCCGCCGAAGGCCACTACCTTGCCGCTGAGCGTATGGACGGGAAAGATGACACGTCCCCAAAAACGGTCGCGCAGTCGCTGGTCGTCAGTCTCGTAGCAGAGGCCGGTCTTGACCAGGTATTCCTTCTTGTAACCCTTGGCAAGGGCTTCCTTGGCCAGGGCGTCGTGGCTTTCGGTGCAGTAGCCCAGCTGGAACTTCTCGATGATGTCGTCGCGGAAGCCGCGGCTGCGGAAGTAGGCCATGCCCACGCTGCGTCCTTCGGGGTGGTTGCGCAGGGTGTTGCGGAAGTAGTCGTTGGCAAACTGGTTGACGATGAAGAGGCTCTCGCGTTCGGTCTGTGCCTGCTTCTCTTCGTTGGAGAGTTCGCGCTCCTTGATTTCGATGTTGTACTTCTTGGCCAGGTAGCGCAGCGCTTCGGGGTAGGACAGCTGTTCGTGCTCCATGATGAAGTGCACGGAGTTGCCTCCCTTTCCACAGGCAAAACACTTGCACAGACCCTTGGCGGGCGAGACGTAGAAAGAGGGAGTCTTGTCGTCGTGGAAGGGACAGAGACCCACGTAGTTCACGCCCCGTTTGCGCAGGGTGACAAAGTCGGACACGACGTCGTAAATTTGCGCCGCGTCCAGTATTCGGTCTATGGTTATCTGGTCTATCATGTAGCAGTCAGTGGTGTTGGTTCAGGTCTGTAAGTCAGCGCACGTAGCTTTCCGGGTTCAGGCGGAAGCCGCGCAGCAGTTCGTCGGTGTTCAGCCGCTTCTTGCCGGGCAGCTGCAGTGAGCAGATACCTACGAATCCGTCAGTGGCGGCCACGCGCAGGTAAGTCTTGCCGTCGGTCTCCAGCGTGCCGGGCTTCAGGTTATGGGCTTTGATGATTTTCTCCGTCTGGAATATTTTCAGCACCAGTATGGAACCGTCGGGCTGCACCAGTTCGGTCCAGGCGGCGGGATAGGGCGACAGGCCGCGCACGAAGTCGTAGATGCGCTTCACCGGCTGGTTCCAGTCTATGCGGCAGGTATCCTTGAATATCTTGGGGGCAGGACGCAGTTCGTCGGCCTTGGCCAGCTCTTCCTGCGGGATGGACTTCACGGTGCCGGCCAGTATCTCGTCGACGGTCTCGGTCACTACCCGGCCGCCCAGCGTCATCAGGCGGTCGTGTACGGTGCCCACGTCGTCGGTGTCGGCAATGGGAACACGTACCTGGCGGATGATTTCGCCGGTGTCAATTTCGTGCTTCAGGAAGAAGGTGGTGACGCCAGTCTCGGTGTCGCCGTTGATGACAGCCCAGTTGATGGGAGCTGCACCGCGGTATTGGGGCAGGAGCGAAGCGTGAAGGTTGAAGGTACCCAGTCGGGGCATGTTCCACACCACCTCGGGCAGCATGCGGAAGGCTACTACTATCTGCAGGTCGGCCTTCCAGGCGCGAAGTGCTTCGAGGAAGGCTTCGTCTTTCAGCTTTTCAGGTTGCAGCAGGGGCAAGTCGTGCTCCAGCGCATACTGCTTCACGGCCGAATATTGCAGCTTGTGGCCTCGGCCGGCAGGTTTGTCGGGCATGGTGATGACGCCCACTACGTTGTAGCCGCCTTCAACCAGGCAGCGCAGCGACTCCACGGCAAACTCGGGAGTGCCCATATATACGATTCTCAAGTCTTTTTTTTCCATTGTCATTCTTTTATTTGGCCACAGATGGCACAGATTACATCACAGATTTACACCGAATTTTTTCATTCCGCTTTTCCGATTCTTCGTTCCTCGTTTCTTTAGTCGTCCGAGAAATGTACCAGCACCTGACGGTAGGAATTGAATATCTTCGATTTGGAAACAAATCCCAGATATTTGCCCTGTGCGTCGACTACCGGCAGGTTCCACGCCTGGGTGTCGTCGAAGGTCTGCATCACCTGCTCCATGTTGTCGGTGTCGAGCAGGCGGGCAGGAGCAGAGGTCATCAGTTTACCCACGGTGAAGCGGTGGTAAAGCTCTTGGCGGAACATGATGTTGCGGATGTCGTCGAGCAAGACCAGACCCAGCAGCTTGCCTTCGCCATCGGTCACGGGGAAGATATTGCGGTGCGAGGTCGAGATGGCTTTCACCAGTTCGCCCAAGTCCATTTCAGGACGTACGGCGACGAAGTCTTTTTCCACTACATTCTCCATCTTCATCAACGTCAGCACCGCCTTGTCCTTATGGTGAGTCAGCAGTTCGCCCTTTTTGGCCAGACGCATGGAGTAGATACTGTGGGGCTCGAAGACAATGATGGTGAGGTAGGAGCTGACCGATACAATCATGAGCGGCAGGAACAGGTCGTAACCACCGGTCAGTTCGGCAATGAGGAAGACGCCTGTAAGCGGTGCGTGCATGACGCCGCTCATCACTCCTGCCATGCCCATCAGTGCGAAGTTTTTCTCGGGCAGGTAGGCCGTTACGTCGAACTCGTTGCTGAAGTGCGAGAAAACAAAGCCGGCAATACAACCCAGGTAAAGCGAAGGTGCAAAGATACCACCGCAACCGCCACCGCCGTTGGTGGCACTCGAAGCGAATACCTTGAACAGGATGATAAGCATGAGGTAGACCAGTAGCAGGTTGCCGTGTCCGTAGAAGAAGGAGTGGTTCATCACCGTGTCCCACTCGGCATTGCTCGTGCCGTTGAGCAGCAACTCAATGGTGTCGTAGCCTTCGCCGTAGAGCGGTGGGAAGAGAAAGATGAGGACGCTCAGCATGACGCCGCCCACTGCCAGTTTTTTGTAAGGATTGTTTAGCTTGCCAAATACACCTTCCACACTGTTCATGGCGCGTGTGAAGTAGAGCGACACCAATCCGCAGAAGATGCCCAGCAGGATGACGTAAGGGATGCGTTCGAGTTCGAAAGCCTGGTCGAGGTGGAACTTAAACATGGCCTCCGTACCCGAAGTGACATAAGACACAGTAGCCGCCGTCACCGCCGAGATAAGCAGGGGAAGCAGCGACGACATGGTCAGGTCTATCATCAGCACCTCCAGCGTGAAGACCAGTCCGGCAATAGGTGCCTTGAAGATACCGGCCACTGCACCGGCGGCACCACAGCCCACCAGCAGCATCAGCGTGCGGTGTTCCATTTTGAACATGGTGCCCAGGTTACTGCCGATGGCCGAACCCGTCAATACGATGGGCGCCTCGGCACCGACCGAACCACCAAAGCCGATGGTGATGGAGCTGGCAATGATGGACGACCACGTGTTATGGCGCTTGATGCGCCCCTGTCGTCGCGAGATGGCGTACAGAATCTTGGTAACACCGTGACTGATGTCGTCCTTCACCACATAGCGCACGAAAAGCCCGGCCAGCAGAATACCTACGACCGGATAGACCAGATAAAGGTAGTTGGCCTCAGTAGTGTTGAAGTTCTCGGTCAGGAAGTTCTGTATCCAGTGAATCAACATCTTCAGTATTAGTGCGGCCAGCGCTGTGAAGATGCCCACCAGGAAACTCAATATCAGGATGAAACGTTTCTCCTTAATGTTCTTTTCACGCCACAGGATGAAACGCTTCAGCAAATTCTTTTTCTTGTTCATCATTCTATATGTTTAAATGCCGCGCCCTTTCCATACTTCGCGCAGGGTGTCGGCCAGAATCTTCAAGTCGAGGCACAGGTTGCGGCGCCTCAGATAATACAGGTCATAACGTGCCCGTTCCACCATTTTCTCCACCGTGTTGGCGTAGCCATAGCGCACCATGCCCAGCGAGGTGAGTCCCGGTTTCTGCGACTGGAGTTCCCGGTACAGGGGCATACGCTCCGCTATCTGGTGGGCATAGTAGGCGCGTTCGGGGCGCGGACCTATGAGCGACATGTCGCCCTGCAGCACATTCCACAGCTGTGGTAATTCGTCCAGGTGGTAGCGGCGCAAGAACCGTCCGCACCGTGTGACGCGCCAGTCGGCCTCGACGGCCAACTGCGGGATGCCGCTTTCGGCTGCGGCTATCATGGTTCTGAACTTTATCAGACTGAACGTCCTGCCGCCTCGTCCCAGGCGCTCCTGTCGGTAGAATACGCTGCCGCCATCGTTGGCCACAATGCAGATGGCAATGCAGAGCAACAACGGACTGCACACCAGCAACCCCAGGGCTGCTGCCACAGACTCCAGCAAGCGTCTCAGCATGTCAGGGGCGGATGATTTTGAATACGCCGCCCGCATCCAGTTTAATGATGCTCGACGGCCGGGCCTGCACCGTTTCGTCCTGGCGGAAGCCCACGATATAGTCGACCGCCGACTTTATTTCCTCGCTGATGTCGGCAAAGCAGGCCGGCGATGGCTGTCCGCTGATGTTGGCCGACGTAGAGACGATGGCCTTGCGGAACTGCTGGCACAGACGTTGCGAGAAGGCCTCGTTCGTGATACGTATGCCCACGCTGCCGTCCTCGGCCAGGAGGTTAGGAGCCAGGTTTCTTGCGCCCGAGTAGATGATGGTCAGTGGCTTGTCGGCTACGTCTATCAGGTCCCATGCCACGCTGGGCACGTCTTTCACGTAATAGTTCAGCTTGGCCGGTGAGTCAATCAGCACCAGCATGGCCTTGCTGTCCGAGCGTTGCTTTATTTCATATACACGTTTCACGGCTTCCTCGTTGGTGGCGTCGCAACCGATGCCCCAGATGGTGTCTGTAGGATAGAGGATTACTCCGCCTTCCATCATCACCTGACATGCCTTTTTGATGTCTTCTGTCATTTTCCTGTGTTATAAAAGTGGTGTTTAACACGCAAAAGTAGTATTTTTGCGGCAATAATAACAATGATTCAGATAGAAAACATGGAAGATTTTGAGTTTCACCACACCCTGCCGATACAACTGCGCTTCAACGATGTCGATAAATTCGGGCATGTCAACAACACGGTCTATTTTTCCTTCTACGACCTGGGCAAGACCGACTATTTTGCCTCTGTCTGCCCGCATGTGGACTGGGAGAAGGATGGCATCGTTGTGGTACACATCGAAGTGGACTTTATGTCCCAGATTTATGGCTCCGACCAGATAGCCGTGCAGACGGCCGTATCAGAGATAGGTACCAAGAGCTTCAAGCTGGTGCAGCGGGTGATTGACGTCAATACCAAGGAGGTGAAATGTGTGTGCACCTCGGTTATGGTAGCTTTCGACCTGACTAAACATGAATCGAAAGAACTGGAGGCAGACTGGATAGAGGCCATTTGCCGGTACGAGGGGCGCGACCTGCGCAAGAAGAAAGGCTGATAGGAAAAGCGGCATACACAGATATCGTGACGGATGTTAAGACTTATCGGGATGGCAGAGAATTGCTGTCGCGATAAGTCTTAACTGTTTTCTGATTAGTAGTGTACTCCTGTCGTGTGGGGAGTTAACTGCTATCGTGTTAGCAGTACACTACTATCGTGTTGGGAGTACACTGCTATCGCGTTAGTAGTTAACTGCTATCATGCAGGCAGCCTACTCCTAATGCGAAGACTATAGACTGCTGTATAATAGTGATTTATGATTCCAGCGTAAACAGCCAGTGGTTGTCGGTGCTGCGGCTTTCGTCCAGCTTGAAGCCTTCCCAGCAGAAATCTTTCAGGCCTTGCGGGTTGTCGATGCGGTTCTTGATAAGATAGCGCGTCATTTCACCGCGGCACATCTTGGCGTAGATGACTACGGTCTTCAACCGCCCGTTTTTCCACACTTGGAATTCGGGTGTAATCACCTTTGCTTCGCTTTCTATCCGCTTCCAATGGAAGAGGTCCTTCATTTCGGCACTGGCCAGGTTGACCAGCGTGCCGCCCGACTGACGGACCTGCTCCAGCAGGTAGTCGGTGAGTAGTGGCTTCCAGAAGTCGAACATGGTGCATCCTCCGTGCTCGGGCAGGCGGATGTCGCCCTCCATGCGGTAGGGACGGATGGCATCGAGCGGACGCAGCAGTCCGTAGAGGAAGGAAGTGATGAACAAGTGTTGCTGGGCAAAGTTGAAGTCTTCGGTCGTAAAGTCGGCCGGTGCTATGCGTTTGAACACGGCTCCGGTGTAAGCACAGAGGGCGGGCATGGCTGTGCCGTCGGGGTTGTGGAACTCTTGGTAGCGCAGGCGGTTGTCGGTGGCTATGGAGCGGTTGACGCGCAGCAACTGTTCCAGTTCGTCGGTGCTGTATTGGCCCATGGCCAGGGCGTTTTCGCGTGCCTCCTTCAGGTAGCGAGGCTGCGAGGGCGGGGGAGTGGCAATGCCGGTGCGTGAGGCCATCGTTTTGGCGCAGGATATAAAACTAATCATAATCGTTGGACTTCTTGTTTGTACGGGGACAAAAATAGGTTGTTTTTTAAGACTTATAGTTAAGTTTAGGAATATTTTCCGATGATTTCACTATCGTTTCAATAGATTTTCCTACCTTTACAGCTTGTTGAAAAGTGGAGGGCCTGTACGAGCCTCTGTTTCCCTGTTGGTGAGGGATAGCTCGGTTTTGCCCCTCGTGCCGCCATAGTCAGAGGCGGCCTTGTGTGTGCGGCCTTTGCAGCATGGATGCCCTTTTTGACGCTTTGAGATAGAAAAAAGAAAAAAATAATATATAAAATGACTCACAAATGGAATTATTTACCCATTACCCCCGAACAGGCAGAGGAAAGCCGACAACTGGCCCAGGAACTGGGAATTAGCCCCATATTGGGCAGATTGCTGGTAGAGCGTGGCATTACGACCGTGCACGATGCGCGGAAGTTTTTCAGGCCGCAGCTCCCCGACTTGTACGACCCGTTCCTGATGAAGGACATGGACGCGGCCGTAGAACGCCTGAACAAGGCAATGGGAAGGAAAGAACGGATACTGATATATGGCGATTATGACGTAGACGGAACCACGGCTGTGGCATTGGTCTACAAGTTTATTCAACAGTTCTATTCAAACATTGATTATTACATCCCCGACCGCTACGACGAAGGCTACGGTGTGTCGATGAAGGGAGTGGACTATGCAGCCCAGACGGGTGTCAGCCTCATCATTGTGCTCGACTGTGGCATCAAGGCCGTCGAGGAGATTGAGTATGCACGCAGCAAGGGCATCGACTTCATTATCTGCGACCACCATGTGCCCGACGACGTGCTGCCGCCTGCCGTTGCCATTCTCAACGCCAAGCGTGCCGACAACACCTATCCCTACGAGCACCTTTCGGGTTGCGGGGTGGGCTTCAAGTTCATGCAGGCCTTTGCCAAGAGCAATGGCATTGAGTTCCACCACCTTATTCCGTTGCTCGACCTGGTAGCGGTGAGCATCGCTTCGGACATTGTGCCCATCATGGGCGAGAACCGCATTCTTGCCTATCACGGCCTGAAGCAGATAAACAGCAATCCCAGTGTGGGCCTGAAGGCCATCATCGACGTTTGCGGACTGACGGACAAGGACATCACCGTGAGCGACATCGTCTTCAAGATAGGGCCGCGCATCAATGCCTCTGGCCGCATACAGAACGGCAAGGAGGCCGTCGACCTGCTGACCGAGAAAGACTTTTCGGCTGCGCTGGAGAAGGCGGGACAGATAAACCAGTACAACGAAACCCGCAAGGACCTGGACAAGAGCATGACCGAAGAGGCCAACCGCATTGTGGAAAGTTTGGACGGACTGGCCGACCGACGCTCCATCGTGCTCTACAACGAGGCTTGGCACAAGGGCGTGATAGGCATTGTGGCTTCGCGCTTGACTGAAATCTATTATCGTCCGGCCGTGGTGCTGACCCGCACCGACGACATGGCCACGGGCTCGGCACGTTCGGTTTCGGGCTTCGATGTCTACAAGGCCATTGAGTATTGCCGTGACCTGTTGGAAAACTTTGGCGGACATACCTATGCCGCCGGTCTGTCCATGAAGGCCGAGAACGTGCCGGCATTTACGGCGCGGTTCGAGGAGTTTGTGGCGCAGCACATCCTGCCCGAGCAGACCTGTCCGGTGATAGACATCAATGCCGAGATTGACTTCAAGGATATCACGCCCAAGTTCTTCAGCGACTTGCGCCGGTTCAATCCCTTCGGCCCCGACAACGTGAAGCCGGTGTTCTGCACGCACAATGTCTACGACTACGGCACCAGTAAGGTCGTGGGTCGCGGACAGGAGCACATCAAGCTGGAGCTGGTGGACAACAAGTCGAACAACGTGATGAACGGCATCGCCTTCGGGCAAAGCTCGCACGTGCGCTACATCAAGACCAAACGCTCGTTCGATATCTGCTACACAATCGAAGAAAACAGTCACAAGAAAGGAGAGATACAACTCCAGATAGAAGACATCAAGCCCAACTGACCTTGAGTCCGGTCAAGGGGAGTGAAGCATGGGGGAGAATGGCGGAGCTTTCAGTTCGTCAGCCCTCATCCCTCACTTCTCCTTTTTTGCTCATAATTCTTCATTCCTCATTTTTTTCATTCTTCATTTTATTCGTGTCCATCTACAAGGAAATACTGAAGCAATACTGGGGCTACGACGACTTTCGCGGCATACAGGAAGACATTATCCACAGCGTGGGCGAGGGACGCGACACGTTGGGGCTGATGCCTACGGGCGGTGGCAAGTCCATTACCTTCCAGGTGCCGGCGTTGGCGTCCGATGGCCTTTGCCTGGTCATCACGCCGCTCATTGCCCTGATGAAGGACCAGGTGCAGAACCTGCGCAAGCGCGGCATCAAGGCACTCACCATACATTCGGGCATGAGCCGCTCGGAGGCTATTGTGGCGCTTGAAAACTGTATCTTCGGCAATTATAAGTTCCTTTACGTGTCGCCCGAGCGCATTGATACGGAAATCTTCCGCATCAAGCTGCGCCGCATGAAGGTAAGCCTTATCACGGTGGACGAAAGCCATTGCATCTCGCAGTGGGGATATGATTTCCGGCCTTCTTATCTGAAGATAACGCGTATCCGCGAACTGCTGCCCGGTGTCCCTGTGCTGGCACTGACCGCTACGGCTACGCCCGAGGTGGTGAAAGACATCCAGCACCAGCTGAACTTCCGCCAGGAGAACGTCTTTCGCATGAGTTTTGAGCGTCGCAATCTGGCTTATATTGTCCGTCGCACCGAGGATAAGAATGCCGAACTGCTTCACATCCTGCGTCGTGTGCCCGGCAGTGCTATTGTCTATGTCAGAAACAGGCGCCGCACTAAGGAAGTGGCCGAGTTGCTCAACAACGAACACATTACAGCCAGTTTCTATCATGCCGGACTCGACGATGTCACCAAGGATTTGCGCCAACATCGTTGGCAGGAAGAGAAAGACAGGGTCATTGTGGCCACCAATGCTTTCGGCATGGGAATAGATAAGCCTAATGTACGACTCGTGGTACACCTCGATCTGCCTGACTCCATAGAGGCTTACTTTCAGGAAGCCGGACGCGCCGGACGCGATGGGCAGAAGGCCTATGCCGTTGTGCTGTATGCCGCATCCGACCGAGCCACCCTCCATCGCCGTATACCGGAGACTTATCCCGACAAAGAGTACATCAGGCAAGTGTACGAGAAGCTGCAATTCTACTATCAGATGGCCATGGGCGACGGCATTGGCTGCATGCGCGAGTTCAACATCGAGGACTTCTGCCGCAAGTTCAAGCTCTTTCCCGTGCCGGTGGACAGTGCGCTGAAGATTCTGACCCAGGCCGGCTACCTGCAATATACCGATGAGCAGGACAACGCTTCCCGCCTGTTGTTCACTCTCCAGCGCGACGAGTTGTACAAACTCCGCGAGCAGGATGACAAGACCGAACTGCTGGTGCGCACCCTGCTGCGTTCCTACACCGGCCTGTTCACCGATTATGCCTTTATTAACGAAGACTCACTGGCCACGCGCACGGGGTTGAACCGCAGGCAGGTCTATGAAATACTGATGCGCCTCAGCAAACAGCGTATCCTGAAATACATTCCCCGCAAAAAGACACCTTATATAATATATACGCGCGAGCGTCTCGATGTGGACGAAATCATACTTCCGCCCTCCATCTACGACGAGCGCAAGCAACAGTATGAGAAACGCATCAACGCCATGCTCGACTATGTGGATGACCAAATAGCCTGCCGCAGCCGCAAGCTGCTGAGGTATTTCGGCGAAAAGAACGAGCACGAGTGTGGGCAGTGCGATGTTTGCCTGGGGCGTAAGCATGGTAAAAAGGAGTATAGTGAGCAAAGCCTGCGCTCTGAGCTGCTGGATTTGCTGTCTGGTGAGACACTGACTCCGGCCGATGTGGCGGCCCGCTTCAATGTGGAGCGCGAAGTCCTGGCCAATGTACTTCGGCAGTTGCTCGACAATGGAGAGATTGTGGCCATTAACGGGATGTTGCAGCTTAAAAAATGACTGCTATTGGAAAATAATACGTATTTTTGCCTTTGACTATTTTATTACCACCAACATATAACAAGAGAAACTATGGGATTCTTCAAATCTTTCTTTTCGGGCAAAGAAGAGACACCCGAGAGCGAAAAAAAGAAAAACGAACAGAAAAACTTTGAGATATTCAAGTACGACGGCATGCGGGCGCAGCGCATGGGGCGTGCCGACTATGCCGTGAAGTGCTACAACGAGGCGCTCAAGTTGCAGGACGACTTTGAAACAATGGGCTACCTGTCTCAGTTGTACATACAGAGCGGGCAGCTGCAAGAAGCCCGCGAATTGCTTGAGCGCATGACGCAACAGGACGACAAGCATACGCCCACTTTCCTTACCTTGGCCAATGTCTGCTACATGATGGAGGACTATCAAGCTATGGAAAAAGCCGCCCAGTCGGCCATTGCGATAGAGGAGAGCAACGCCATGGCCCACTATCTGCTGGGCAAGGCCAAGGACGGCCAGGGCGAGGGCATCATGTGTGTGGCCCACCTGACGCATGCCATCATGCTGCAGGACGACTTCATCGAAGCCCGCCTGCTACGTGCCGAGGCCTTGCTGAAGATGAACCAGTACAACGAAGCGTCGGAAGACATTGATGCCGTGCTGGCGCAGGATGGCGGCAACGAAAGCGCTCTCTTGCTGCGTGGCAAGCTGAAGGAAGCCAAAGGCGACGAGCCGGGAGCCGAGATAGATTATAACCGCGTGATAGAGTTGAATCCCTTCAACGAGCAGGCTTTCCTCTATCTGGGTCAGCTTTATATCGCTCAAAAGAAACTTACCGAAGCCATTTCTTTGTTCGATGAAGCCATCGATGCCAATCCCAACTTCCAGCAAGCCTATCACGAACGCGGACGCGCCAAGCTGTTGAACGGTGATAAGGACGGTGCCTTGGAAGACATGAAGAAAGAATTGGAACTGAATCCAGACGAAGTACAGAGCATCAGCGGCCAGTATGGTAACCAGCCCGGTGGGGCACAGACGAATGTGCTGGGACTGTAAAGCAACTGGGCGGTGAAAAGTATGGGGCTTATGTGTATTGATAGTCGTTTGGCGAGATATTGCTTCGTAGGATTGTTTCTGTTGCTGGCACAGAGTGTGTTGTGTGCCAGCGACAAGGCAATAAAGGCTAATGAGAAACTGCTGGAACAGCTTGACCAACTGCTGTTGCAGAGGGATTCTTTTGCCATTGTCAAGGAAATACGTATCGATGTGTTAAAGGAACGAAGTCGCAAGGCACGCAATGCGCAGGAACTGTTTTCTATCAACGAAGACCTGTACCGGGAATATAGGGTGTTTAATTCCGATTCCGCCCTGTGGTATGCCAATCGCAATCTGGAACTGGCTCGGCGTAACAAAAACAGCAACTGGGAGACAACGGCCCTGCTGGACCAGTCGTTTGTGTTGACTGCCAACGGTCTGCTGACTGAGGCCATGGATATCATGAAACTCATAGCGTCTTCTTCATTACCACGCGAGCAGAAGTCGCGCTACTATGCGCAGATGAGGACGCTCTATTCCCGTCTTCAGGAATATTCGGCAGGCAATGTCAATCTGTCGTCCAGCTACCGGAAGCTTTACAACCTTTATTCCGATTCGGCCATACAGGTATCTACGCCTGATGAATCCAGATACCTCTACTTGCGTGCCTGGAAATATCGCAACTCTCCGGAGATAGAGACCGTCAGACAACAACTGGAGGAAAAGAAACAGCAGCTTTCTCCTGATAGCCGCAACTATGCCATTCTGACTAATAACCTGGCCAACATCTACCGCAAGCGGAAGGATGAGGTGAGATACATTGAAAACCTTATCCTATCGGCCATGGCCGATATCAGGAGTGTCAACCGCGACATTGGCTCCTTACAGGATTTGTCGGGCTATCTTTACAACCATGGCGATATCAATCGCGCCTATCGCTACATCTCTTACTGTTCGGAGATAGCAGTCACCTATCGCAGCCGTTTGAGGTATATTCAGGTTTCGCAGTTGCAGACCAAGATTCACAAAAGTTATATAGAGCATGATAAGTTGCAGCAGCGCAAGCTTACGGCCTCGCTGGTGAGTGTCAGTTTGCTGTCGTCCATTCTGATAGCCGCTTTCTTTTTCATTCGTCGCCAAGTGAAGAAACGGGGCGAGGTGAACCGGCAGCTGGACGAGGCAAACCGTATGTTGCAAGTGCATTTGGACGCGCTGGAGCAGGCGCATCGGGAACTGACCGAAGCCAGCCGCCAGCAGACAGCTCTGAACGAACAGTTGAAGGATGTGAACTTACAGCTGCGTGAAGCCAACTACATCAAGGAAGAATACATAGGCTATGTCTTCAACATCTGTTCGGCCTACATCAGCAAGATGGAAGAGTTTCGCAAGAACATAAACCGGAAGCTGACCGTGGGACAGATTGATGAAGTTATGAAATTGGTCAACTCCAATTCGCTGGCCGCTGATGAACTGAAGGCATTCTATCAAAGTTTCGATTCTATTTTCCTGCGTCTTTATCCTACTTTTGTCGAAGAGTTTAACGCTCTGTTGCAGCCCGACAAACAGATTGAATGCAAGGATGGTGAACTGAATACTGTGCTCCGCATCTATGCCCTTATCAGGATGGGCATTACGGATAGTACCAAGATTGCCGAGTTTCTCCATTGTTCTCCGCAGACGGTCTACAACAATCGCATGAAGACTCGCAACAACGCCCGTATCTCTAAGAACGAGTTTCCCGAAGCTGTACAGCAATTGTGCAGGCAGGCTTTCGGTGAGTGAGTTTTATATATCCTCTTTTTTCAAATCATTTTGTTTGTCAATGTAAGTAGTGTACTATTGTCGTGTAAGCAGTGTACTACTGTCGCGTAAGCAGTGTACTACTGTCGTGTAAGCAGTGTACTACTGTCGCGTAAGCAGTGTACTACTATCGCGTAAGCAGTGTACTACTATCGCGTAAGCAGTGTACTGCTATCGTGTAAGTAGTGTACTGCTATCATGCTATCAGTGTACCCTTATCGGAAGGATGATTTGCCGTATTTTGACATGTAAAACGCTACTTCTACAGTCTGTCTTTGGTTTGTAGCACACTTTATAAGGCTACTGACTGACATTGATAAGTTTACTTCTTACTCGTTTCTAATTGGTTTAATTTATTGTTTAATAGTGTGTTGCTAAAATTGATAGTTTACTTCATCCGCTTACCTATGGTTAGTGGATGAAGTATCTGTCATTAATTTTGCAACGAAGATTTTTAGTCACACTTTGTTAAACAATAGAAACAAAAAGAGTTTATGGAAAACAAGAAAAGACGAAGAATTTCATGGCTGGGCAAGCGTTGGTTTGCCGGCTATGTTTTGTTGATGTTTGTTTTTGTACAAGCCATTGCCCAGCAGACAATGACTATCACGGGTAATGTGAAAGACAAGCTTGGCGAACCGGTCATCGGAGCCAACGTAGTAGTAAAAGGTACGAGCACGGGTACCATAACCGATGTCGATGGTAATTTCCGCATTCCCGATGCTCCACGTCAGGCTACTGTGGTAGTTACATTTATTGGTTATCACACCCGCGAGGTAGCCGTCAAGGGAAACACACCTCTGAACATCGTATTGGAAGAAGACAATCAGACGTTGGACGAAGTAGTCGTAGTGGGCTATGGTGTGCAACGCAAGTCAGACTTGACCGGTTCGGTTGCTTCTGTTTCCTCCAAGACGTTGGAACAGCGTCCGCAGACCAACCTCATCCAGTCTCTGCAAGGAACGGTGCCCGGTCTGAACATCACCATCCGTGGAACTGACGCCGAAGGTTCGTCGAGTACCACCCGCATCCGTGGCGACAACTCCATCTCGGCCGACAACAAACCGTTGATTATCCTCGATGGTATTCCTTTCGATGGTCCCTGGTCTGAAATCAATCCTAATGACGTGGCTTCGGTCGAGGTACTGAAGGACGCCTCTTCGGCCGCCATCTATGGTGCGCGCGGTTCTAACGGTGTCATCCTTATTACTTCGAAGCGTGGTGATGCCAGCCGCCTTACTGTGTCCTACGACACGTATGTCACCATTGACAAGCCCATCAACTTTCCTAATCTGATGAACGGCGAGGAATTCTGGAAGTATAAGTTGGAGGCTTTGAAGGATGCCAACACTACTCCGCCTACCGAAGACAATCCGGAACCTTGGATGGGCTCGTTCACTCCCACCGAACTGGCTATGCACGCTGCCGGAACTGATACCGACTGGCTGGACCTGGCCACGCAGAACGGCTTGAAGCAGCAGCACAACCTGTCGTTCCGTGGAGGTAGCGGCAAGACCAATTACTTCATTTCATTCAACTACACCAACTCGCGCGGTGTAGCAGTGGGCAATGAGTTCAAGCGCTATAACATCCGTTTCAACCTTGACCAGGAGTTTACTTCATGGCTGAAGTTCTCTACCACCACCCAGATGGGTTACTATGACCGTAGCGGAAGTAGTGCTACTATATGGCGTGCCTTCGAAATGAATCCGCTTGCACAGGCCTACAATGAAGATGGTACCATCCGTACAGCAGCCTGGGAAGACTCCAGCGAGGCATTTGCAGTGAGCCCTCTGAGCGACTTGAACAATAAGAAAAAAGATATTCGTACGAAGGTTATCACTAACAACGTGTTGGAACTGAAGGCTCCTTTTATTCCGGGTTTGAGCTATAAGCTGAATACTGGTTATACCTTCCAGATGAGTTCTTACAAGCAGTATCAGGGTATGGATACTTATTATGGTGCCCGTGCCAATGGTATTCTGAACACGGACGACTGGCATTCGGGCGAGTGGATTATCGAGAACATCGTGACCTACAACCGTGAGTTTGGCAAGCATCGCATCTTCTTCACCGGACTGTATTCGGCACAGAGCAAGGAGTACGAGCAGAACACCATGGAGGGCAAGGATTTCCCCAACGACGTGATGTACTACTATCAGATGTCGAAGGCCGGTACGGCTTCGGGCAGTTCCAGCTACTACAAGCAGAACCACATTTCGCAGATGGGTCGTTTGAACTATACCTACGACGACCGCTACCTGTTGACCCTGACAGCCCGTCGCGACGGTTACTCGGCCTTTGGCGAGAGCTCCAAGTTTGGTATCTTCCCCTCAGTGGCCGTAGGTTGGAACATCTCTAACGAAAGCTTCTTCCAAGGTAAGCCCATCAACGATATCATCAGCAATCTGAAATATCGCTTCTCGTGGGGTAAGAACGGTAACGAGGCCATCAGTGCCTACACCACGTTGCCCAACCTGTCTACCTTCAACTATCTGAACGACGACCACACGGTGGCCTATGGCTTCTATCCCTCCAAGCTGGCTTCACCCAACCTGGGCTGGGAGACAACGACGTCAATCAACACTGGTATTGACTTTACTTTGTGGAACGGACGCATACAGAGTAGTCTTGATGTTTACTGGTCGCGTACCCGTGACTTGCTGCTGAGTCGCTCCATCCCTACCATCAACGGTACAGGCTCCATTACCGAAAACATCGGTCAGACGAAGAACAACGGTGTGGAATTCCAGATTACGTCGAACAACATCACCAAGAAGGACTTCAGCTGGAGCAGTACATTCAATATCTCTCACTACCGTACGCAGATTGTCGACGTAGGTCTTTACGACGAGAACGGCAATCCGACCGACGACGTGGCTTCGCGTTGGTTCATTGGTGAGCCTATCAGTGTGAACTATGACTACAAGTTCATCGGTATCTGGCAGATTACCGACCCCAACAATCCTAACGGCCAGCAAGATCCCAACTACCGTTATTCTATACCGGGTTACATGAAGTATGAGGATGTGGACGGTGTGAACGACATTACCACGGCCGACCGCCAGATTATCGGTTCCACTATACCTAAGGTAACCATGGGTCTGGTAAATAACTTCCGCTACAAGGATTTCACATTGAGCATCTTCTTGAACTCTCAGTTGGGACGTACAGCCTACAACGCACTCTACGATGTGGCTACCAACTCTTACCGCCAGAACCGTCTGATGGTAGACTTCTGGACACCGGAGAACCCGACGAACAAGTATCCCAAGAACTCTCTTGATACGTCGGTCAACCCGATGAATGCCGGCTTCTATGAAAAGACAGACTTCCTGCGTATCCAAGACCTGACCCTGGGCTACAAACTGCCTGAACGCTGGTTGCGCAACATCTTCCTGAAGCGGGTGGAGGTCTACATGAACATCAAGAACCTGGCCACTTGGACCAGCTGGACCGGCATGGACCCTGAATATATCGACGACCAGCTGGCTACACCGCCCGTACGTTCGTTTACCTTCGGACTGAAGCTGGATATCTGATGTCGCATTGAGTGATAAAAAATTGTAGTAAGACTAAAAAACGCAAGAACATAATGAAAAAAATAAGATATGGCCTTCTGGCCTTGGCTGCCATGACACTGATGAGCAGCTGTAATGAAAGTGAATTCTTGAGGGAAGACCCGCACGATGCTCTCTACCCGGAGAACCTGCTGGTAAATTACTCAGGCTTTGAGTCGATGGTGACATCGCTCTACGGAATGATGCGCAACGAGTACCGCCGTGCCGATGCCTTGGGTGGTGGACTGCCGCTGGTGCTCCATGCAGCGTGGGGTGGAGGAGTGGACAATGCCTGGAGCAACAACTCGCACTCCGAGTTCCAGTACCTGTATTACCCTTCACGCATCAATGATACCGACCGCGTGTTGTTCAAGAATATATTCGAGTGGTGCTATCGCATCATCAATACGGCCAACATGATAATATCGCGTGCCGAGAACTCTGGAATCAATTGGCAGGGAACTACCGAGGAAGACAACCTGGCCAACAAAAACGAGATTTTGGCCGAAGCCCGCTTCTTCCGTGCCTGGGCCTACAGACACCTGACCTATTCTTTCGGTGCTGTCCCCTTGTCTACCGAGGAGATTACCGGTATGAACTACCGCAACGACTGGGAACGCAACTCGGTGGAAGAAATCAGAGCGGTGATGGAGGCTGACTTCCAGTTTGCCATCGACCACCTGCCGCTGCGTGCTTCCAGCAACAGCCAGGTATCGGGTGCAGTAGCACGTCACTATCTGGGTGAACTCTACCTGGCCGAAGGCAAGCCTGCCGAGGCCGAGAGCGTGATGAAACCGCTGGTGGAGGGCAATGAGTACGAGCTGATGACTACCCGTTTCGGCTCCAATGCTTCCAATCCCGGCTGCGCCTTTATCGATGTTTTCCGTTCGCCCATGTACAGCGAGGGCAATAAGGAAGTGCTCTACGCCTTTGTCAATACCGAGCCCGAGAACAGTGCCTACGGTACGGCCGAGGTCTATATCAAGAGTACCTACAAGAACTATTACTCGAACGACGGCGTGATAAACCGCAGCAACATGGAGAACCCTGACTACGTGAGCGGCAAGGCTACTTGGCCGCAGGCCTTCTGGCTGGCCAACGGTGGCAAGGGTGCCGGACGTGTAGTGCCTTCGCGCGGTGCCTTGAGACTCTATAATTATAAGAACCAGGGTACGGTGGACGACCGTGTGTCGGACTATGCCATGGTGTGGAGTATTAATGAGGTAAATGCCAGCGGTCAGGTGGTAGAGTTCAGAAACAATGGCGAGATGGTGATAGACACCATTGTAACCGAAAGCATGCTGGACGACAACAAGACAACCATCAAGAAGTACAACTGGCCTACCACACGTAAGTGGGACTATACACCGCCCGTCATGGCCAATGGCGACAAGGACGGCTGCTATCAGGACATCGTCTACCTGCGTCTGGCCGATACTTATCTGCTTTATGCCGAAGCCTTGTACAAACAGGACAAGCTGAAGGAAGCTGTAGAGTGGATTAACAAGGTACGTAGCCGCTCGCATGCCGTTGATATCACCGAAGCTGACCTGAGCACAGGTGGATTGGACTTGATACTTGATGAACGTAGCCGCGAACTGTTGTCTGAAGAAGAACGTCGCCACACGCTGATTCGCGTCAGCCAGGAAGGTGGAAAAGACGAGCGCGACGTGGACAACTACTTCAAGCGCCGCATGCGCCAGCTCAACGAGATTGCCGGACGCGATGCACGTGGTATGAATGACTACGACACTCCCGTGCTCTTCCCCATACCGCAGAGCTTCATCGATGCCAATACCGGCCGTACGCTGGAGAACAATCCGGGTTATTTATAAAATATCATTCAGGCAGCCGCCGTGCCGGCTTCGGCAGAAATATTTTCAGGAGCCGTCGGCCGGCTGCCTTTTCTTCACTTAAAAACGATTGAAACATAATGTCAGTCACAGCTTTTATACTATGTCTGGTGTTCATCTGCCTGGCGGCCGTGTTTCTCTATCGGAAGCTGAATCCGCAGGGCGTGCTTCTGTTGGCTGGATTGGCCATGCTGGTCAGTGCGGCCTTGCTTGGTATTCGTCCGCTGGCTCCGCAGCATCCTACGGGTAGTCCACTCTTCGACCTGGTGAAGCTGGTGGAAGAAACCTTTTTGGGTAATCTGTCGCGCGCCGGTTTTATGATAATGACCATTGGCGGCTATGTAGCTTTCATGAATCATATCAAGGCCACTAACGCTTTGGTCTACCTGTCCATGAAGCCCTTGGGCTTCTTCCGCAAGTATCCTTACCTGGCGGCCACGGTGACCATCCCCATCGGTCAGTTGCTGTTCATCACCACACCCTCGGCCACAGGGCTGGGGTTGCTGCTGGTGGCTTCGGTCTATCCGGTGTTGGTCGAACTGGGTGTCAGCCGACTTACGGCCTTGTCGGTTATTACGGCGGCCACGCTGTTCGACCAGGGACCGGGCTCGGCCAATACGGCCTTGGCGGCCAGCCTCATTCAGGAGACCAATGTGGCCTACTTTGTCGCCCGCCAGTTGCCGCTAGTGTTGCCTACCACGGTGGTAGTTATGCTGCTGTTCTATATCAATAACAAGTATTGCGACCGCAGGGATGCCGCCCGTTCGACGGAAGTTCAGTCCAAGCCGGCGGTTACGGAGAAACCTTCCGTTCCCCTGTTCTTTGCCTGGTTGCCGGTGTTGCCCCTGCTGTTGCTTATTGTCTTTTCGCCCTATGTGGGGCTGGTTCAGCCTCCGGTGACGCTCAACACTACTTCGGCCATGTTCTTCTCCATGTTCGTTTCGCTGGTTTTCGAGGCCTTTTATCTGCGCAGTATCCGTAAGACGTTCGAAGCCTTCACCAGCTTCTGGAAGGGCATGGGCAATGTGTTTGCCAGTGTTGTCACACTGATAGTGGCTTCCGAGGTATTCTCCAAAGGGCTTATCAGCTTGGGATTCATCGACTCACTGGTAGACTACTCTACTCACCTCGGCTTGTCGGGTGTGTTCATTGCGGCAGTCTTCGCGCTGATTATCTTCAGTGCAGCCATGCTGATGGGCAGTGGCAATGCGGCCTTCTTCTCCTTTGGCCCCCTTTTGCCGGGCATTGCTGCCAGGCTGGGCATGCCGGCCTACTCGCTGGTGCTGCCCTTGCAGTTGTCGGCCAGCATGGGCCGGGCGGCTTCGCCCATTGCGGGCATCATTGTGGCCATAGCCGGTGTGGCGGGCGTATCGCCGCTGGAGCTGGCTCGGCGCAATACCTTGCCCCTGATAGGTAGTATTTTGTTTCTCATATTTTATCATTTTATTACGTTATAGCCATGTCTTTCACATTAATAAGAAATGCGCAGCTTTATGCGCCCGAACCGCTTGGCATGAACGACATCCTGTTGTCCGGTTCGGATATAGCCTACATCAGTCCTCGGATTGAACTGTCGGGCCTCCCCATCCAGGAAATAGACGCGGCGGGTTGTGTGGTAACCCCCGGTTTCATTGACCAGCACGTGCACATAATAGGCGGTGGCGGCCAGACGGGCTTTGCCTCGCTGGTGCCCGAAGTGACCATGAGCGAGCTGGTAGCCTGCGGCACCACCACCGTGGTGGGAATGCTGGGCACCGACGGCTACGTCAAGGAACTGTCCACCCTCTACGCCAAGGCCAAGGCGCTTGACGACGACGGCCTTACCGCCTACATGCTGACCAGCTACTACGGCTTTCCGCCCAAGACGCTGATGGACTCCGTGGCCGACGACCTGATATTCATCGACAAGGTAATAGGTTGCAAGCTGGCCATGAGCGACGACCGCAGTTCGTTTCCTACCGAGCAGGATATCCTGCGGCTGATTAACCAGGTTCGTCTCGGCGGGTTCACTTCGGGCAAGGGCGGCATCCTGCACATCCATCTGGGAGCCTTGGACGAAGGCATCGAGCCGTTGCTGCATATTGCCCGTACCTATCCCACGCTGATTTCCTATCTGTCGCCTACCCACCTCATCCGCACTGAGAAACTCTTCATGCAGGCACTGGAGCTGGGACGCTTGGGAGGTATGATTGATTTCTCGACGGGAGGTACCAAGTTCGATACGCCCCACCGTGCCGTTCAGAAGGCACTGGAGGCGGGTGTACCGATAGAACAGATTACCTTCTCAAGCGACGGCCATGGCGGCGTGAAGCGCATTGACCCCGAAACGGGCGTGATGACTTACAGGCCTGCACCGCTCAACCTCAATATGCAGGAGATGGTGGCTCTGGTGAAGGAAGGCATACTGCCGCTGGACAAGGCGCTGATGACCATCACCAGCAATCCGGCCCGTAACTTGAAGCTGAAGTGGAAGGGACGTGTGGCCGTGGGCTGCGATGCCGACCTGTGCATCCTCGACCAGAACCTCTGTTTGCGAGGAGTAATTGCCAAGGGTGTGGAAGTGATGAAAGACGGAATTGTAGTAAAGAAAGGAAGGTACGAGCTATGAAAAGTTGGTTAATGGTTTTGTTGCTGGCCGGTGCTTCGCTGGGCGCAGGCGCGCGGTTGGTTGGCCGTGAGGCGCCGGTCACCGTCAGTTCCGACAGCTTTACACTGGCCGATGTCAGGACAGACAGCTGTGCCACGTCGGATGGCAGGCTGGCCAGAGGTGAAGGCATGTTTGTCTACAAGGACTATCAGCCTTTTGCTGACCGTCCGGTAGACGTACATTATTATATACCCGAAGCGGGTGACCTTTCGCGCTTGCCCATTGTGTTTGTCTTCGAAGGTGGCGACCGGGGTTATACCTACCTGCTAGACGCTTGGAAGGAAGAGGCACGCAAGCGCGGATTTATGGTGTTCATTCCGCACTTCGACCTGAAAGCCTATCCGCTGTGCGACTATCAGGAAGTAGGAGTGATGAACCGCCAGCACACGGTGGTAAAGCCCGTCGACGAGCTGACCCCAGTGCTGGTAGACAAGATATTCGAGTACATCCGCAGCCATACGGATACTCAGCGGAAAGGTTACTCCATCTACGGCCATTCGGCGGGAGGCCAGTTTGTGCAACGCTTCATGCTGTTTCACGACAGCCCATACGTGGAGAAAGCCGTCATTGGCAGTCCCGGCTGGTACACTTATCCGTCCGACAGCCTGAACTATCCCTACGGTGTGGCCAACATACCTTATATAGATACACTGCGCATCCGTAACTACCTGGCCAAACCCATCGTGCTGCAGCTGGCGTCGGGCGACACTGTGCGCGAGTCGTTCCTGCGCAAGACACCCGAGGCCGAACTCCAAGGTCGCAACCGATTGGAGCGCGGACACGACTTCTACCGTTACCTGCATCAGCTGGCTGCCGAACACAGTTGGCCTTGCTGTTGGCAAAAAATAGTGGAGCAAGGCATCGGGCACAACTCTGTCCAAATGGGGAAACAGGCTGCCCAAGCCTTGTTTAATGACTCTTTGCGTGTGCTGTTCATAGGCAACAGTTATACATTCTTCAACGACATGCCTCGCCAGTTGCAGGCATTGGCTGCTTCCTGCGGACAGAAAATGTCGGTCAGCCAGCAAACCCACGGCGGCTGGCGCCTCAGTCAGCATGCGGCTTCACCTCAGACGTTGGAGACCATCCGTCGGGGCGGCTGGGACTTCGTCGTTATGCAGGAACAAAGTAAATTGCCTGCCCGCGAGGCAGAGGTGGTGGAGCAGCAGATGTATGCTTCGGCCGCATCACTAGACAGCATTACTCGTTTGTACAATCCGCAGGCGCAGGTCGTCCTCTATCAGACTTGGGGACATAATATACCTGACTACGAGCAGATGCAGCAACGCATAGCCGACAGTTATCTGAAGCTGGCTCATCGGCTCGATGCCCGTTGTGCCCCGGTGGGCATGGCCTGGAAGCGTGTGCGTTCGGAAAAACCGGAGATAGGCCTTTATCAGGACGATGGCAGCCATCCTACCGCCGACGGTTCTTACCTGGCAGCCTGTGTGCTCTACGCCACCATGACCGGGAAGTCGTTTCACTCCACTTATTGTGCGGGGCTGACGCCGCAGACCGCTGCCTACCTGCAACAGACGGCGCAGGAGTTGGTACTGGCCAACCGCACTATCTGGAACCTGACCAAGGTACCCCAGCCGGAAGCCGTGACCCGCACTTTCTATGCCGACCCCGAAGATTTACAGCCAGTTACTCCAACACTGCGCAAGCCCGTGGGCGAGGGACTGGCCTCGCTGGTTGAAATCAATGCCTACTTGCGGGAGCTGGTCGATACTTATCCCGACCTCGTGCACCAGAGCAGCCTCGGCACCACGCCGCAGGGGCACAATATACCCTTGCTCTATCTGGGCGCTGAGGCTGACCGCCGGAAAGTAAGAGTCTGGATTCAAGGCGGACTACACGGCAATGAACCGGCCGGACCCGAGGCCGCTTGTATGCTGGCCGACTATCTGCTCCGTACGGAAGAGGGCAGGGAACTGCTGAAACGGGTGGCGGTGGCTTTGGTGCCCGTGGCCAACCCCGACGGCTATGCCATGCAACAGCGCCGGTCGGGCAGCGGCTACGACCTCAACCGCGACCAGACCAAGTTGGCCGACCCGGTGACCCGATTGCTGAAGAAAGCTTACGTGGACTGGAATCCTGATGTATCGCTCGACGTGCACGAGTTCAATCCTTTCCGCAAGGAACTGGAAGCCTTGGGCAAGGGACCGGCAGCTACAGCCGACGACGTGCTGTTTCTGTCGAGCGGCCATCCCAATATCCCTTCGGTGTTGCGCAGTTTGTCCGACGACCTGTTTCAGACTGCGGCCGTGAAGGCACTGGAGGCTGAGGGTTATAGCGCGGGCGCTTATTTCACGCCCAGGCTGGAGGCCGACGGGTTGCACATTGCGAAGGATGCCCGGAGCCCGCAGTCCAGCGCCACGTCGCAAGCGCTCAACAACAGCGTGTCGCTCTTCATCGAGATACGTGGCATAGGTCTTGGTCGGGTGTCATTTGCCCGCCGGGCCCATTGTGGCTTTGTGGTGGCCCGCAGCCTGTTGCAGGCAGCGGCCAGCCATCGCCGCCAAGTGAAGCAGGCTGTGAAGAAGGCGCTGAAAGAAACCTGCGGATTGAAGAACAAGGTGGTTGTCACCTCTGTACCCGCGACTGTCAACTGGCCGGTTTCGTTTATCAGCCTGTCAGAGAACAAACGCTTCGTCGCTACGTTGCCGGCTTACGATGCCCGGAGCTTGCAGCCGGTGTTGGTGAGGGAACGCCCCGCAGCCTACGTGCTGGCCGATACCTGCACGCGGGCTGTTGCTAATCTGCGTGCACTGGGCATCCGGGTCGACTCGGTGGCAGAACCTATCGAAGCCGAGGTTGAGCGCTATCGTGTCATAGCCTGCCAGGCCGATGCCCATGAGTGGGAGAAGATACATCCCGTGCAGGTAGAGACCCGCGTGGAGAAGGAGCATACGAGGCTGGAGGCAGGATGTTACCTGGTGCCGCTGGCACAGCAGCGCGGCAACTTGGCGGCTACCTTGCTCGAACCGGAGTCGTACAACGGATTTGTTCATTTCAATGTACTGGCGGCGGAAGCAGGGCAGCTGTTACCTGTATGCAGGTTGCTTGAATGAGTGTTACGAGTCGTCTCGGTACTGACAATCAAAAAATAAGTATGTGCCGTGTTGTCGTCCTTGCAGGGCAAGGGAGGCAACACGGCTTTTTTGTTGGCAGGAAGCGGTTGACAGTCGGGATGCTAGGTGTCTAGTTTGGGCATTGAATACTGGAGGTTCGGGGCTTCACAGTACGGATGTTACATCTTCACAGTAGGGATGTTACATTGTAACAGTCCTTATGTTACATCGTCACAGTCCAATTGTTACAGGCTGATATCGGACAGCCCGGACAAGGTAGTCTGATGTTGTCGTGTGTTTGTTCCGGTGATATGGAGAGATAGTGCGGATGGTTGTTGGAAGTAGTAGAGGGATTGTCGTCTGATAGTGGCTGGACATTCGGAGAATATTGCTATTTTTGCATCCGTCACTAACTGAATCAATATATTTTTTTGAGTATGAAGAAAAACAAAATAGCCATCCTGGGTGCCGGACACATAGCCGAGAAGATGGCACTGACGCTGCAAGGGATGGAAGGCGTGCAGCGCTATGCCGTAGCAGCGCGTGAACTGGAGCGAGCCGAACGTTTTGCGGCAGCTTGGGGCTTTGAGCGGGCTTATGGCTCGTATGAAGAATTGGTGAAAGACCCGGAGGTGGAACTGGTTTATATTGCCACGCCGCATTCACACCACTATGAACAGGCGCGCATGTGCCTGATGCACAATAAGGCTGTGCTGTGCGAGAAGGCGTTCACAGCCAATGCCCGCCAGGCCGCTGACCTGCTGAGGCTGGCACACGACAGAGGAGTGTTCATTGCCGAAGCCATCTGGACGCGCTACATGCCGTTTTCGGCCACCCTTCGCGAGTTGGTTTTCAGCGGAATCATCGGCCAGCCTCGCATGCTGACAGCCAGCTTGGGCTATCCAATGGCTCAGAAGGAACGCATTGCCCGGCCCGAATTGTGCGGTGGCGCACAGCTCGACATCGGAGTCTATCCCATAAACTTCGCCCGCATGCTGTTTGGCACCGCCATCGAGGAGGTGCAGTCATCGTGTGTCAAGAACTCGCTGGGTGTGGACATGCAGGATAGCCTGACCTTCCGCTATGCCGACGGCAAGATGGCGGTGATGCAGGTGACGGCCTTCTGTGCCAACGACAGGCAGGGTGTCATTTCGGGCGACAAGGGCTACATCATTGTGGACAACATCAACAATCCGCAGCAGGCTTCGGTGTTCGACGCTAATCATCGGCTGGTGGAGGTTGTTACTTGTCCTCCGCAAATCACCGGCTACGAGTACGAGGTGCAGGCTTCGTTCGATGCTATGGCAGCCGGATTGCTGGAGAGTCCCTTTATGCCTCATGGCGAGACGCTGGAAATCATGCGCTTGCTCGACAGCCTGCGTATGGAGTGGGGGGTAACTTATCCGGCAGACAATGAATAATCGTCGGGTAGTATGCAATATGATGGATGAAATCTGAAGCATGAAAAAAGGATATATAATGAAGAGCATGAAATCTATGCTGGCAGCGGGAGTGCTGCTGGCCAGCCTCTGTGCTTGCAAGCAGGCAAAGGAGGTGACTATTCTGTCCTACAATGTGCATAATTGCATTGGCTTGGACAAGGTGAGGGATTATGAGCGGATAGCCCGGGTAATAAACGAGGCTGCGCCCGACGTGGTGGCCGTGCAGGAACTGGACAGCGCTACGGAGCGCAACGGAGGTGTCTATGCCTTGGCCGAGTTGGAGAAGTTGACGGGTATGAACGGTATTTTTGCTTCTGCCATATCTTTCCAGGGGGGAAGCTACGGCATCGGACTGTTGTCCAAGGAGCAGCCGTTGAAGTACAAGATAGTTCCGATGCCGGGTCGGGAGGAGGAACGTGCACTGATAGTAGCCGAGTTCAAGGACTATGTGTTCTGTGCCACTCATCAGTCGCTCACGCCCGATGACCAGTTGGCCTCCGTCGCACTGATAGAGAAAGAACTGTCAGGCATTGACAAGCCGGTCTTTCTGGCGGGTGACATGAACTCTACGCCGTCTTCTCAACCCCAGCAGTTGCTGGCGCGTACGTTTGTCAGTCTCAACGATACGGCTGCCTTTACCTTCCCGGCTGATCTTCCCGACCGTTGCATCGACTATATTTATGCCGACCGTCAGCGCATGGAACGTGTGGAGGTGAAGGAGCGCAGGGTGCTCAATGAACCGCAGGCTTCCGACCACAGGCCGGTACTGGTGAAACTCTTGTTGGAATAATTTGGAATAAAAAAGTAGCTTGATTCAAAAAAAATATAGTATTTTGCTTGCATCTAAGAGAAAAGTATTACATTTGCTCCCGAATTAAGAACAAAAAGAGACTAAAAGCATGAATTTGTTTACTTACGCATATTACTTCTTCTTTTACTTTTACTTTAGCAACAAAGTAGAGCGGGAGTTTGTATGTGTCAAGTGACAGTGACGCTTAAGAACTGAATAAAGAACTTAAAGTTAAAGATATGAATCCCGCTCCCATGTTTGGAAGCGGGATTTTTTGTTAATACGACATTATGAAAAGAATAGCCATTCAGGGAACCTTGGGTTCCTTCCACGACATTGCAGCGCACCAGTATTTCGAGGGTGAGGACATCGAACTGATATGCTGTGCTACGTTTGAAGACGTGTTCAAGTCCGTCCGCCAAGACAGCCAGGTCATTGGCATGCTGGCCATCGAGAATACCATTGCGGGTAGCCTGCTCTACAACAATGAGCTGCTGAGGCTGAGCGGCACGCAAATCATTGGCGAACACAAGCTGCGTATTTCGCACAGCTTTGTCTGCCTGCCCGAAGAGGATTGGGACGACATCACCGAAGTCAATTCACATCCTATAGCCCTGATGCAGTGCCGCGAGTTCCTGAGCCAGCATCCGCGCATCAAGGTGGTGGAAGGTGAGGACACGGCACTCAGCGCCGAAATCATCATGAAGGAACACCTGAAAGGACATGCCGCCATCTGCTCCAAGGCAGCTGCCGAGCTCTATGGCATGAAAGTGCTGCAAGAGGGCATCGAGACCAACAAGCACAACTTCACCCGTTTCTTGGTGGTGGCCGACCCCTGGCAAGTGGACGAACTGAAGCGCCATCGCAACCGCGAGCCCAACAAGGCCAGCCTAGTCTTCACCCTGCCGCACACGGAGGGCAGCTTGTCGCAGGTGTTGTCCATCCTCTCGTTCTATCGCATTAACCTGACCAAGATTCAGTCATTGCCCATCATCGGACGGGAGTGGGAATACCAGTTCTACGTCGACGTCATGTTCGACCAGCTGTTGAGATACAAACAGGCGCTTGCCGCCATCAATCCATTGACCAAAGAATTAAAGATTTTAGGAGAATACGAAGATGGAAAATCAACATTGTAACCAGAATATGAGAGACGAAAGACAAAATACGAGTGACAAGGAACAAGGGACAAGGAGCGGGGAGAAGGCTATGGCTTACCAGCCGGCCGACCGCCTGGCCTCGGTGAGCGAATACTACTTCTCGCGCAAGCTGAAGGAAGTGGCGCAGATGAACGCCCAGGGCATGGATGTCATCAGCCTGGGCATTGGCAGTCCCGATATGCCGCCCTCCGAACAGACCATTCGCACGCTTTGCGAAGCCGCACAGAATCCCGACGGTCATGGCTACATGCCCTACGTGGGCATTCCCGAGCTGCGCCGTGCTTTTGCCGAGTGGTATTTGCGTTGGTATGGTGTAGACCTCGACCCGCAGACCGAGATACAGCCGCTCATCGGTTCGAAGGAAGGTATCCTGCACGTCACGCTGGCTTTCGTCAATCCGGGCGAGCAGGTACTGGTGCCCAATCCGGGTTATCCCACCTACACCTCGCTGAGCAAGATACTTGGTGCCGAGGTGGTGAACTACAACCTGAAGGAAGAAGACGGCTGGATGCCCGACTGGGAACAGCTGGAGGCCATGGACATGAGCCGCGTCAAGCTGATGTGGACCAACTATCCCAACATGCCGACCGGTGCTCCGGCTACGCCCGAACTGTACAAACACTTGGTTGACTTCGCCCGTAGGAAAGGCATCATCATTGTGAACGACAATCCCTATAGCTTCATCCTGAACGACCATCCGCTGAGCATCCTCAGCGTGCCGGGTGCCAAAGAGTGCTGCATCGAGTTCAACTCCATGAGCAAGAGCCACAACATGCCGG